>RCNI01001511.1_pt1 | contig 12418 bp, 13 predicted proteins | sample 2041151 | NCBI WGS metagenome assembly RCNI01 (sample SAMN09708214, study PRJNA481090) | feces metagenome | isolation source: feces | place: Antarctica: Albino Rookery | reverse complement strand
TCACAAAGCCTAAAGGGAAGGAGGATGAGTGAGATACGAATATATTTACTTCGAAGATGATTATCAAGACATCATAGATATGCCTCATCACCAATCACTTGTCCATCCTCATATGAGTATGGAGTCTCGAGCAGCTCAATTTGCTCCTTTTGCAGCTTTGAATGGACACTTTGAAACCATCCATGAAACAGCGCGACTTACAGATAAGCGCATATCTCTGAGCGTTGATGAACAAACGGTTTTGAATGAGAAGCTTCAAATCGTAAGAAGTGCCCTGAAAAGAGATGTTACCTTTGTCTTTACTTACTTTGTTCCAGACAAGCTAAAAGATGGTGGGGCATATTTGGTAAACCAGGGAAGACTCATCAAGATTGACGACTACAATGGCCTCTTGCATCTCGATACTGGTTTAAAGATATATATTCGAGACATTATAAATATCGAAAGTGATTACTTTGCTCAATTCGGTTTAGAATCATAATAAACGAGCCTCATGCATTAGCATAAGGCTCGTCTTTCTTTATACATTCAAATCAATGATTGAATCGTTCCACTGTATCTTGTTTTGAATAATATATTGGCTACCCTGGCATAGTTCTTGGTTTTTAATAGCATCCATCATATGGATAGCTGCTTTTGTTCCAATCTCCTCAGTGTTAGGGAAAACTGAGGTTATGCGAGGGAAGAAAAGGGGACTCGTTGCAAAGTAGTCATAGTTAGCGTAAGAAATATCCTTACCAACCACAAACCCTCTCTCATGAATAGCCTGAAGAGCACCATTTCCCATATTGTGATTTGTAACGAAGATGCACCTATAGCCTGCATCTAAAAGGTCATTGGTGAGCTGATATCCACAGTTTTTAGTATAGTCTCCCTCTAAAATAGCAACTGCATGAGGGTTAAACGAACAAGCTTTTATTGCTTGTTCAATACCAGCTTGACGCTGCTTGGATGCATAATCTGATTGACTTCCAACAATGACACCAATCTTCTTGTGGCCAGACTTCATCATTGAAGTTACAATTCGCTCAGTACAGTGAGCATCATCAGTTACGTACGAGTCAATCTTTGAAGCTTGGATTGGAGTATTGATAGCGATAGTTGGAATAGATATGTCATTCAGAAAGTCAGTTGGCGTCCAAGAGCTTTTACCTTCTACAATAAACAGTCCGTCTACCTGACGATCAATGAGAGTATTGAGCTGCTTTTTATATCCATCCTCACTGTTTCTAAAGCCACAAAGAACCATTGCGTAGTCATGCTTTTCGATTTCAGTTTCAATAGCTGCAATGGTTGAGGATGCAAAATTGCTCTGCATATTATTAATCAATACACCGACTGACATCGTTTTATTTAACCGCAAAGAACGAGCAAGGAAGTTCTCCCTGTAATTGAGTTCAGAAACAGCTTGATCGATCTTCTGTGCATTGGAAGCTTTTACGGTATATCCGTTGAGATAACGAGAGACAGTACCGGCAGATACGCCTGCTTTTGATGCAACTTCGTGAATGGTTGCCATTTGTTCTCCTTGTGGTATACCCTATAGATAACAATTAACCTATAATGAGCATTGATAGTATGTAACCCTACAGACTGCAAAGGAGTCTACATGGATGTAGTACTTGGTGTCGATATTGGTGGTACTTTCGTTAAAGCAGCAACCTTTACTCCTGAGGGAGAGCAGATTGAAACTCATTCCTTTGCTACCCCACAGCTAAATACTCAGGAAGCTTTTTCTATTTTACATCAGGGACTTCGTCAAATGACAGACAAACTCCCAGAAGCGAATATTTTAGCAATAGGTCTTGATTGTCCAGGTCCAATATCTAATACAGGTAAATTATTGATGACTGCAAACATGCAGTTTGATCTTGAAGGACTAAAATCTTACCTGCATCATAAATTCGGATGCATTCCTGTTATTGTTCTTAACGATGCAAATGCGGCAGCTCTCGGAGAGATGTGGCGCGGAGGCGCACATGCTTATCGTAACTTCTGCATGGTAACGCTCGGCACGGGAGTAGGCGGAGCCATCGTTGTAGATGGTCAAGTCATCGCCGGACATCATGGATGTGCGGGGGAGTTTGGGCATATGATTTTAAACCATGATGAGCGTGAGCTCTGTGGTTGTGGTCGTCGAGGATGCCTTGAGCAATATGCAAGCGCTTCAGGCGTTGTCCGTCTCTACAAAAGAGCATGCAGAGCTGTTCATGTAGATGGCGTACAGATCGAAAATCCCGCAGATTCTAAAGCGGTCTTCGATGCACTGGCTCGAGGTGATGAGCAGGCGCTTTTTGCTGTTGAATACATGTGCGACTATTTAGCTCGAGGTCTTGCAAGCATTGCAGTTATCAGCAATCCTGAAGCCTTTGTATTTGGAGGGGGAGTATCCTACGGTTTTCATACCTTCGCTCCGGTATTGAGGCGCTATTTCGAGAAGTATTCTCTCTCCTCGGTAAATAATACCGCCTTTGTAGCAGCTGAGCTTGGCAACGATGCAGGAAGCTACGGCGCTGCATTTGAAGCCCTTCGCTCTATTAAATAACTACCTATACGTTCGATATGAAGCTTGTGAAAGTAGCCTAAAAGATTACGTAACCATTCAAGATACCAGCTCTAAGTTGGTATCTTGTTTCATGTATAAACCTTTTAATAGTTGCCATTAACAGTGATATAAACTTTTATAGTTTATAATCGGAATAACTGATTAAAATAGACCGACAGCAGCTACAAGGAGTTTGTCATGGAATGTCAGAAGTGCGGAGCTACAATATCGAGCTGGAACAAGCATTGCCTTTCTTGCGGTGCGGAAAACCCTGATTTTATACCGCCAAAAACATCGGGAAAGACTTCTCGCACAAAGTTACCTGAGGGATTTAGCGCCTGTAAGCACTGCGATGCACTCGTAGCTGACGATGAGCGTTTCTGTCCTAAGTGCGACACAAAGAACCAAAACTATGTCGCACCTGTCAATCGACCTACATCACATACAAAAGCTGAAAAGAAGACTTATGAGCCTAGGTATACCGCATATGGTTTCATGTTGGCTTGTGCGTTGGTTACTGGCATTGCAACGTTTTTTGGATTTATATTAGCAATGGAAAGCAGATCTATTGAAAGTCAGATGTATCTCAAATCAATAGTTCTTCCAGGTATTGCCTTGACTGTAGGCATCCTTATTAAAGCTAATATCGATGTCGAAAAAGCCAACCAGGAAGCTCAATTTATGAATGACATGCACGACCATATGGAAAAGATTCTCAAAGCTCAATCTGACAAAGAATAAGCTATACAAAAGCAGGACATCTCACTAGATGCCCTGCTTTACTTATATAAGATTTTCGTGATTAATGCTTTCGTGCAATTGCCTCAAACGTTGATTTGAAATGGGTATTTGGCTTAAATGCCTTAGGTTTTGCATATCCCTCTGCAACCAAAATTCCATTGAGCATAAGATGCTCAACATCCTCCTCCGTTGGATTTTCCGGAGGAAGACCTAACCACACATATGCTAAGGTGCGTTGGTACTTATCAGTCTTTTCTTTATCATAAGTCAAATATACCTTGTCACCCTTATGAAGTCCTGCTTTCAAGTGCTCAGATGCAGTCTTTCCCTTAGCTGAATTTCGGGCTGCATCAGGATGAACAGATTCAGGAGCATCTATTCCAATCAAGCGAATACGTACTTGCTGCTTATTTTTATTTAAACGGACGATTAAAGTATCACCATCAACCACACGCAAAACCTGACACTCTTCTGATTGGGTATCAGGGTTTGTAACCTGTTTAGCATATTGGGCGGCATCAGCTACCAGGCTAAAGGTTTCAAATTCGCCGGATACGCTCTCATTACCTCGAACCTCAGATGAGGAGCTTACTTCAGCGGAAACTGTATCAAAATACTCATTAATGAAATCCTGAGCAGGCTGAGAGTTTATTCCAAAAAGGCCAAGAATACAGGTAACTCCTATGATAAGAAGTTTCTTTTGAGTCTTCCTGGACAGCGACTGAATAGATCTTTTCTGTTTCATAACATCCTTTGGTTGTTTTTCTATATTGTAATCCAATCATGTCTTGAGCAAATATGGGAGTGCTTGTTAGATATTACAAGCACACACCATCTAGCGAAACAAATGAAACAAGTAAGGGTTGAACTCTGTCTTTTACCCTGTATATAGGCTATCCTGAAGATACACACAAAGGAGTTGCTATGAAAACAATTACACACTATGACGATCCATTCTTAACTGAGCTTGATGCTCAAGTACTGAGCTGTAAGGAAGATAAAGGAGAGTACCTCGTCGAGCTCGATGAGACAATCTTTTATGTTGAATCAGGAGGTCAGCCACAAGATCAAGGCTGGATTGATGGACATAAAGTAATCGATGTTTATAAATACGATGGTCGAATTTTCCATGTATTGGATACCCCTGTTGAAGGGGAGGTTCATCTTGAAATAGACTTCGGAAATCGTCTTATTAATATTCAAAACCAATCCGTACAACACATGGTTGGAAGTATTTTTTATAGAAAACTAGGATATTTTGCACCTTCTGCTCACGTATATAATGATGGCACTTGTAGCCTCACGGTAGACGCACCAACCCTTACTCAAGAGGACCTTGATTTCGTAGAAGACATGGCAAATGAACTCATCTTGACCGATGCTTCTTATCACATTGAGTATGTAGACGATGAAACTTGTAAGGAAATCGCTGAAGATGCTTTTGGTAGCTTTGATACCTATAAAGGAAAAGCTCTCGACAAAGGATATCGCGTCATTGTCATAGAGGGACTCGATCAGGAACTTTGCGGCTGCATGCATGTACCTTCAGCTCGTCTGATTCGAGGAATGCGCATTTTGGATACTCAGAAGGTATCCGATGGTATCAAGGTTCGACTGGTTGCAGGAGAAGCTCTTTTGAAGATGATGAAAGAGGAACATGCGCTTTTAGCTCGAGTATCTCAGAAACTCAATGCAAATAGCGACTCCGTTATGGATGCAATCGACCAGCTCAAAACTCAAAACAAGCAGGAGATTAAAGAAAAGGAATCCTACCGTAGTTTGTATCTCGATGCTCTTTTAAATCAAAAGAATGCACTTATTGATGAGAACAAAGACGTAAATCTTCTTGTAATTGATGATGCTATAGCGCTTGAGGACATAAAATACCTCATCGTAAATTTGGTAAAGAATGACAAGGTAGCTTGCATTGGTCTTCATGAAGCTGAGGGTAAAGCTTCTGTAGTTTTGAGCACCTCGCAAGACCTTAATGATCTTAACTGCTCTGAGGCATTTGGAGTCCTTCGAAACGAACACAAGATGCGCGGTGGAGGAAATCCTAACGTAGCACAAGGCGGAGGAGAGGCTTTTGACGGCTGGAAAGATGAAGTTGTAGCATCAGTTAAAAGCTCATTCGGACTTTAAAGTATAAATAGCACTATATGTATCAAGCGTGCATGGTAATTTCAGGTGATTATCTTGAAATATACCGTGCACGCTTTTGCTCTGTATATAGATAAGTAAATAAGTGATATAGTTATACCGCACAAATATAATGTATCAAACCTGTATAAGACTGAAATAATGGAGTTGACATGTCAGTATTTCTTATTCCAGATAAATCAGAAATCAAGCCTGATATTCCCTTAGGTACACCTGATAATCCTAATTACCAGGTCTTTACCATTGCTAATGTCATCACATTCATGCGTCTTATCTTAACAGTAGTATTCTTATATCTGTTTGTAACCGATTCTAATCGCTATATAGCGCTTGCAATCTATGCAACTGCAGCATCGACCGATTGGCTTGACGGACAGATCGCCCGTGCCACTCAAACTGTATCTTGGTATGGAAAGCTTCTCGATCCTCTATGCGATCGCTTCTTGCTTTTTACCGGTGTTGTAGGACTTGCTTATCGAGGAGAACTTCCTCTTTGGATACCAATATTGCTCATTGGACGCGATATGTATCTCGCTGCAGGATCTAAAGTACTGCAAAAATATCGCAGAAGGCCTCTTGATGTTGTATACATTGGTAAAGTTGCAACGGCATTTTTGCTTTTTGGTTTTACCTGGATGCTTTTGGGTGTGCCTGCATTTTCAGGCTTTGGATGGGTTAATGCATCTTGGCTTCCACTTCTAAACGCACAGGCCGGATGTGTCGGTATTTTATTTGTATACGTCGGATGCATTTGCTCAGTAGCCACTGCCTGCGTATACACCTATCAGGGCTTGGGTGTTATGAAAGAAAATCCAAAAGCATAAATGTATTGTATAGATTAAGGTTAGAAAGAAGATTTTATGACCACTTCAACCTGGCATCTAAAACCTGAACATCAAGTTCTGGGAGCTCATCTTGATGAAGAGCATGAATTTGTTATATCTTACTCAGATCCAAATCATGAGCTTGAAGCTCTTCAAAATACTCAAGCTGTAGTTGACCTTCATGGAATGCGTATGCTTTTAGTCTCAGGAGCTCAGGCTGAATATTTCATTGAGTGCTCATGTGCAACACAAGCGCTATTTGTGGGACAGAATGCATTCAGTGCAATCTTTGACGGTGAAGGAAGGCTTTTGGGATGTCCGCTCATTATGAGAACAGGAGACCATGAGTATCTCATCTTCGATAAAGACGTTCAGTTCGAAAATATTCAAGACTGGATGCTTGCACTATCTCAAGCTCAGCAAAATGGCCAGCAGCTTTTTCAAGGCGTTAACGTGGAGGAGAAAACAGGAGCTCTCTATCCAATAGCACTTGCAGGACCTGGAGCTAAGGTAATTTTAAATGATTATCTTTCAGACTCAGAAGCGCTTTCATATCCTGGAATGACAACTGCAATTAGGCTTGATCAAATCGACACCATTTCCTCAAGCTTGCCATTGGAATACCCAGCATACCTGCTACTTGTACCGCCTACTATGGCTCGTACATTATTCAGAAGCTTCCTGAGCTTTAAAGAGCTTGAAACTGCTGGATTTACTTCTTTTTGGAAGTGTTTAACCCAGGATGAGTGCAGTTTTCTTAAATTATTTGAGACCGCAGAAAGCTCAGATGGATGCGGTGTGTTTGATTTAAACGAGTTCATTGAAAGAGGACTTGTCCGCAAAAGCCCAAACTACATTGGAGCTCGCGCAATTTTAGGTCAATAAACAAATGCTACTCGTGGCATTTTAAAGGTAAATTGAACCTGAAACATCTAAGGTTTTACAACTTAAGCTATAATAACGACGTAATAATAGTTATGCAGGAGATTGTTTAATGCAAGAGCATCAGAATATGAGCGACATTGACGCTACTAAAATCTTTAGAGTGCCAACCACTGACGCTACCAGCCCAAATCTCATGGGTCCAGAGGAGGTTACAGCTCCTACACTTACCATCGTTAAAGGACCACAAGCAGGAATGACATTCACCCTCGATGGAGATGTTATTACCATTGGTCGCGATCCTTCCAATTCCGTATTCCTCAACGATATGACCATCTCTCGTCATCATGCAAAGATTAACCTTCTTCATGATGATTATGGAATGGCTACCATCGAGGATCTGGATTCTCTTAACGGAACATGGGTCGATGGAACTATTATCAATAAAGCTATTTTGCAAGATAGCTCAACCATCCAGATTGGTACCTTCAGAATGGTATTCAACACACGCAAACCAGGCAGGATTCAGACAGGGCAGTAGATATGACTGATGCAGGATACATCACTATCGGTAAGGTAGTGGAAAAACTCAAGCCTCAATATCCAGACTTAAGTGTCTCGAAACTCAGGTTCTACGAAAACGAGGGCCTTTTAGTTCCCTCATCTCGAACTGCAGGTGGCTACAGGCTCTATTCTGCACGCGACGTCGCTCGCCTTGAAAAGATTTTGCACATGCAAAAGACTAAATTCTTACCGCTTTGCGTGATTAAGGAAGAGCTCGAGAAGCAAACTGAGCGATCTAAAGATTCAGACATGCTCGATGATTTCCAAGTTCAGAAAGAACTTGAGTCTCAAATGCATTCATTAGAATCTATCCCTGAGCTTCTTGGTGTAAGTGTTGCTTTCGTGCGTCAGCTTGCTGAGATTCAGGCAATTACTTTGACTAAGTCACCGCAGGGAAGAGAGCTTGTATCAGGAAGAGACATTGGCTTGATTAAAGCATGTGATGCTCTCAAACGCTTCGGTATTGAGCCTAAACATCTTCGCCAATATGTAACTGCGGCAAATCGCGAAACCGCCATGTTTGAACAAGCGCTTTTCCGCTTTGCACCACATAAGGGTGAGCTTGATGAAAAGCAAACTCAGGAGTTTGACGAAGCAATTGATAAGCTCTTGCTTCTAACCAACGTACTTCGATCTAATCTGATCAAGAAGCGCGTGGAAGAAGACTTCTCAATCACACATCACTAGACACGACCACATGTAGAAAGGACGTATTGTGTCTGATTTTAAATATGAAAATCTCGTTGTAGATATCCCAGATTATCCAGAGCCAGGAGTTGTATTCAAAGACATCACTCCATTGCTCTCAGATCCAGAAGGATTCAAGGCAAGTGTTGACGAGATTGCAAACCATTTCATGGGTCGTGGAATCACTAAGGTTGTAGGTGCAGAGGCCCGAGGATTCCTCATTGGAGCTCCTGTCGCATATAAGCTTGGCGCTGGCTTTGTACCAGCTCGCAAGCCAGGCAAATTGCCTCGCGACGTATACAGCGAGACTTATGCTCTTGAGTATGGCACCGATCAGCTTGAGATTCACAAAGATGCGTTGAACGAGAACGATGTTGTACTTATCATCGATGACCTCGTAGCAACCGCAGGTACTACTATCGCATCTGCTCGTCTTGTAGAGCGCACAGGTGCAAAGATTGCAGGATTTGCATTTATGCTCGAACTTGCGTTCTTGAACCCACGCGACATTGTAAGTAAAGAATATGATGAAGAGTTCTTCTCTCTCATTCAGGTGCATTAAAGTACTAAGGTTCGGGTATCTTACATAAAACCTTACATACGACATACTGATTGGAGGGATGTGGATGAAGGTAATAAATAAAATCATTACTGCTGGATTATGCGGTGTTTTAGCATTTAGTTCAGCATCTGTAGCATTTGCAGCACCAACTCAGTCAGAAGTTAATGCTGCACAAAGTCGCCTTGAGGCAGCTTCAAATGAAGTAGCAGCTATCCAAGACGAACTTTATACACTTATCGATGAGCTTGAGAAGATTCGATACGAAATCGAGCTTAAGGAACAAGAGATCAAGGAAACTGAAGCTAAGCTTGAAGAAGCACGCCAGCAACTTGCAACTACTGTTCGTGATAACTACAAAGCTGGCAATGCATCCTTGATGGAAGTATTGCTTGGCTCTGAAAATCTTACTGACCTTGTAAATAAGATTTACTACGTCGGCAAGGTATCTGCACAACAGTCAAAGATTATTCAATCTGTAAGAGCTTTGCAGTCTCAACTAGATGAAGAGAAAACACAGCTAACCGAGAAGGAAACGAATCTTTCAAAGAAGACCGATGAACTTCAAGCAAAAGCCGATATCGCTCAACAGAAAGAAGAGCAGGCACGTGCTGAATTTAACCAGCTAAGCGACGAGCTTCAGGCTGAAATACGCCGTCAGGCAGAGATTCGTCGTCAGCAGGAAGCAGCAGCCGCAGCAGCAGCTGCAAATCGTGGCACAGGTGGAATCGACAGCATCATTTCTGGCGGTGGAAGCTCCGGATCTACTCATACAGGCCCAATGCCTGTTCAGGGCGGAGGATTGCAAGCAGCTTATGACGCAATTGGCACCCCTTATGTATTCGGATCTACCGGTCCTAGCGCTTTCGATTGCTCTGGTTTGGTTTGTTATGCTTATGGATATGGACGTGGTCGTTCAACCTACAGCATGGCTTCTAGTTTAAAAGCAACAGGTGGATGGAAGACAAGTATGGACGAGCTCAATGCAGGAGATATCGTCTTTACAGATCCAGGACATGTTGGAATCTATATTGGTGGAGGACAGATGATCCATGCACCGCGTCCTGGTAAGAACGTATGTGTTTCAGGAGTCTGGTCATTCTATGGTGGCGGCACCTTCTAAGTTACTAATTAGTAAGCAATTGTACAAAAATTTATATTCACCCAAAAACCGGTGATATACTAAACGTAAGGGTCTTAAAGATCCTTACGTTTTTATTTACATTAAACTCAGGAGAATGTAGTGGAAGGTATAAAAGGCGCAATCGAGCGCACTATGAGTAGAAGATTCCAGGTTTCACTGGTATTTGAAGGAGTCTGTGTTGGACTCGTTGCAGGTGCTATTGTAACTGCATATCGAATATCTTTGCATCATGCAGAGGGTCTTCTAGACTACATTCGCCTGCTTGTATTAAATAACATGCAGTATTTACCTCTTTGGATACTCGGTGTATTTCTGATTATGTTTGTAATTGGAAAGCTTATGATGTGGGAACCATACACTCAAGGCTCAGGTATTCCTCACATTGATGCTGAGGTAGAAGGCTTGATTGACATTCCTTGGTACCGTGTTGTCTTTGCCAAGTTTATCGAAGGAACTCTCTGTACAGTTGCTGGACTTTCATTAGGACGCGAGGGACCTTCCGTTCAGCTTGGCGGTATGGGTGGAAAGGCTGTTGCACAGGCCTTCAAAAGAGGGGAGTCTGAAAGACGTATCCTCATCACCTGTGGAGCAGGAGCTGGTATGGCTGCGGCTTTTCATGCGCCTCTTACGGGAGTTATGTTTACCATCGAGGAGATTCACAAGGTATTTTCCGCACCTTTGATCATCTCTGTAATGGTTAGCTGCGTTGTAAGTGACTTCTTCGTCTCTCAAGTATTAGGTATCGACCCAGTACTCTCGATGAAGTTTGCGCAAGACCTTCCTCATGAGTACTATCCATTTATTATCATGATGGGTATCATCCTTGGAATTTTGGGAGCCTTGCACAACAAGGGCATGTTTGAAGTTCGAAAACTCTATAAGAAAGTAACTATTCGTCTTCCTTATGGTCGTCTTTTCATTCCATTTGCATTGAGTATTCCTGTTGTTTTGTTCTTCCCAGACCTCGTATGTGGTGGAGATGCTATTGCAAATACTCTAGCAAGTATCAATCCAAAATCTCTTTCTTTCCTTGTATTTCTCCTGCTTGGAAAGTATTTGTACACTGCAATCTGTTTTGGATCTGATGCCCCAGGAGGAACGCTTTTTCCTCTTGTAGTAATGGGAGCCTTGGCAGGAGCTATATTTGGAAATATTGCAGTGAGTTCTTTCAACCTCGATCCTATTTACATTACCAATTTCATGGTACTAGGAATTGCAGCACTTTTCGCAGGAGTAGTAAGAGCTCCTGTTACTGGAATCATGCTTGCATTTGAGCTTACGGGAACCTTTGACTCAATGCTCGGAGCTGCTCTTATCGTAATTATTGCCTATGTTTCAGCAAATATGTGCAAGACTATTCCGCCTTTTTACGAGAAGCTTCTAGAAGACTTTTTAGGAGTAAACGTTGATGACTTCGTCATTCCTGATGAAACAAAGGAAATTTTGCACACCCACATCGTTGAGCACTCTTCAAAGCTTATCGGTATGCAAGTAAAAGATGTAACTTGGCCTGAGGGTGTTTTGGTAATCTCTATCAGAAGGTGCGGCACAGACATCATTCCTCAAGGATCCACAGTCATCCATCCTATGGATAGGCTCTTGGTCATTATGAATATGACAGTTGAGCATGAAGCTGAGATTCAACTGAGAAGGTTAACAAGCAATACAAGAATACGTGATTAATTAATACCTAAATCCACTCGTTGAAAGACGGGTGGATTTTTACATATCAGAGAATACGGAATTGGTTTATTCACATGCGATACTAAGTCAAAGAAAATTTATCTCATATGGTACGTATAATTTGTAAATGATAGGGAATAGGTCTCAATCACCTGCTATAATTTGCAAATGAAAAAGACAATTAGATTTATGCTTATTTATATAAATATTTGCACTAATGTCTTTTATATATTGCATAAAGGAGGTGAATCTATGAAAAAGCATTACATGATCGCATCTCATGGAAAACTAGCATCAGGACTTCAAAGCTCATTAAACATCCTTTGTGGCAAAGGTGACGAGGTAGAGGTAATCGACGCATACATCGATGACTCTGACTACACCGAAAAGTTTAACGAGTTCGTAGCTAAAGTCCAAGATGATGAGCAGGGGCTTATCTTCACCGACATTTTCGGAGGAAGTGTAAACCAAAAAGCAGTAGCAGCTGTTATGGGAAGTGGAAAGAACAATATTCTCATCGTTTCCAACACCAACTTACCACTTGCTTTGACTGTTATTCTTTCTGCAGGTGAAGGCCATATCTCCGTTGACGATATCAATGAGGCGATAGAGGAGAGCCACCCTGTAGT
>RCNI01001510.1_pt1 | contig 12423 bp, 2 predicted proteins | sample 2041151 | NCBI WGS metagenome assembly RCNI01 (sample SAMN09708214, study PRJNA481090) | feces metagenome | isolation source: feces | place: Antarctica: Albino Rookery | reverse complement strand
CAGTAGCTATACCTCTTAAGATTAACGAAGTTAAGCTTAGAAAAGATGGCGGAGTGGAGAGCAATCAGACAGTTGCAAATCCTACACCATTAAGAGTTGTATATTCAGTTGGCATGTCAGATGCAGCAATTGATTTAAAAGATGTTTCAACAGAATATATAGATAAGAATACAGAGGATAATAAGGTTAATTTCTATAGTAACTTATTTACAGGAAATAAAGATAAAAATGGAAAAACTGTTGGTAATGCTAAAACAGAATTTACACCAGCAAAAGATAATCCTAACTATTACTTCCAGCAAAATGTAACTATATATCATGACAAAGAACTTACAACACCAGTTAAAAAAACAGAGAAATTTGATGTTGGAACTAAATATTATTTAGGAACTCCATTTTATAATGGTACAACTGTAGAGCAGGCAATTGTTGAAAGAACAGGCGATGCTATTATAGACGCATATGAAAATGGATATCTTGTAGATTCAAATGGTAACTGGGTACTTAAAGCCGAGACACCTAGAATCTATAAGATTGAACATGATCTTGCGATAACAAAAACAACAAACGCTACAGGTACAGCAGAAATGCTTTACTCATCAAGTGTAGATAAATCTGGGTTTACAATTAATAAGATTCAATTTAGACATGGTAACAATGGTAAAGTTCAGGTAGAGACACCTGGAAATCTTATTATTAAGAAAACAGTAACATCTGCTGAGGGAGCACCAGCACCTGATATTGCGTACAAATTTGATGTTACAGTTGAAGCAAAAGCTGGATTAACGGTAATAGCAAAATTAACAGATGCAAAAGGAACTATTACAGATAAAGAACTTATCTTTGATCAAAAAGGAAAAGTGACAGTTGAACTTAAAGACAAAGAATCTATTACAATTCCAAATTGTGTTGGAGATTACACAGTATCAGAGCAGAATCCAGGAGAAGGATTCACAGTTAAAACACCAAACAATGCAAAGGGTAGTTTTAAAGGTATAGATGATATAACTGTAGAATTTACAAATGATTATAAAGTAACACCTTTAGTAGTAGATCAGACAGAGTTTGGTTTCCCGATGACAAAGACAATTACAGGAAGACCATTTAAAGATACTGACAAATTTACATTTACAATTACAGGCCAAGATGGTGTAATGCCGGAGAAGAATGAAGTTACAATAGATGGTAAAAAATTAAATGGAAAGTCAGTTACTAATGTGGACTTTGGTAAATTTACATTTACAAAACCAGGAACATTTGATTATATAATTACAGAGAAAGATGGAACAATACCAGGTATTACATATGATGCTACAAAATACAAACTTACAGTTGTTGTTAATGATGACGAACATGGCAATCTTAGAGTAGCAAGTAGTACTGTAACAAAAGATACTGGTGAAGGTAACGGGGATAATGTAGTTGATAACAAGATGTCTTTTGTAAATGAATATAATGCAGAAAGCGCATCAGTTAATTTAACAGGTAAGAAAATCATGGTAAATAAAAACCTTAATGATTTTGCCAAAGATTTTGGATTTAAAATAAAAGCCTTAACAGAAGGCGCACCAATGCCAACAAACCTTTCCAAGAATGGCACTGTTCAATCTTTAAGAGTAGATGGAAGCATTTCATTTAATAATATTGTGTTTACTACCAAAGACATAGGCAAAACATATGAATATGTAATTACTGAAATTCAGCCAACTATAGATGGAGAATATGGTAGTACAGGTTTAGAAGGTGCTGTTAAAGATAAAGAAGGAAATTGGATGTACAAAGGGATTACATTTGACCGAAGCAAAAAAACAATTTCCATAGCAGTTACAACATCTGATGAAGGCGAAGTGGCTACTATAGTAGCAACACCAGAAGGAAATAACTTTGAGTTCACTAACACTTATAATGCAGATGGAGAATATAATTTCACTAATGCAAAAGGTGGAGAAGTTGGTATAAAAAATATCACAGGTAGAAAGTTTAATTCTAATGATGAGTTTACTTTTGATGTTACATCAGAAGTAAATGAAGGTGAAATTTCTAAGGAAGCAACACTTCCATCAGAAGTTAAAATTAAACCGGCAGATGGAAATCAGTTTAAATTTGATTTCGGAAGTCTTAAGTTTACAGAAGAAGATGCTGGAAAGATATTTACATATACATTTAAAGAACGTGTTGAAAACTTAGGCGGAATTACTTACGATAAAAGTGTCAAAGTTGTAAAACTTGAAGTTATTGATAATAACGATGGAACATTAAATGTAATAAGAACAGGCGATAAACTTGAGTGGACAAATAAATATAATGCTAGAATGAAAGATGGCTTATCATTGTCAGGTAAAAAGGAACTTTCAGGAAAAGACTTACCTAGAGGTGCATTCACATTTACAGTTCAAGGACTTGACGGGGCACCATTAAAAGGTGGAACTGAGTATAATAACAATACTGTTAAAAATACAAATGGATCAGCTGGACTAAATGATGAATTTTGGATATTAAATAATCAGATATATGAAATGGAAGATTTAAACGGTCAGCCTGAAAAAACATTTGTATATGAAATCAAAGAGGTTAAGACAGTACCTACACCTGCAGGAATGAACTATGATGACAGCGTTTTTCATGTGAATGTTACGGTAACAGATACTCAGGATGGAAAGCTTGCTGTTTTAAGAGATAGTGTTAACATTACAAAATTGAATCCTGATACAGGAAAATTCGATGATGTAGATATAGTAAAGTTTAAAAATGTATACCACCCAGAAGAAAGAGAAGTTATACCATTTGTTGAAGGAAATTCATTATTAAAGAAACAGCTTATAGGCCCAAGAAAAGACAACTTAAAAGCTGGAGAATTTAAATTTAAATTTGCATTAAAGAGTGCAACACCTGAAAACGGAGTTGTTATTGAAAATGAAGGTGTTGTTGGAAACAAGGTACCAGACAAAAACAGCCCGAACCTTGCAGATGTGACGTTTGAAAATTCAAAGATTACGTTTAAGGAAGTTGGAACATACGTATTTACAGTTGAAGAACTTCCGACAGAAGTCGCTGGTGTTACAAATACAGTTCCTGAAATTGAAATTACATACAATGTAGTTGATAAGGATGGAAGACTTGTAGCAACACCTGAATTTACAGGAACAGTGGGTAAGGGTGTATTTGTAAATGAATACAAAACATCAGGAAAAATTGATGGTAAAACTACTCTTGAAGTAGAAAAAATCTTAACAGGACGTGATGATAATAATTCGTGGACAGATAAAGACAGCTTTAAATTTAATCTTGAAGCTAATGATGAAATAACATCAAAAGCCATTAAGAGTGGATATATCAAACTTACTAGCAACGATATAACAATTAATAGTACAACTCCTGATCACAAAGCAGCATTTGGAGATATCGAAATTACATATCCAGGAACATATACATTTAAGATTTTTGAAAATGCTACAGAATTACAACCAGGCGTACATCCAGATAGTGTAAATAGAATTCTTACAGTAACAGCGTCTGATAACGGAGATGGTACATTAGCAATAACATCAAATATTAAAGCAGATGTATCTGCAGCAATGCTTACAGGTGAAAAAGATAATCTTGTATTCACAAATGAATATAAACCTGAAGAAGCTATATTATCAGGTCAGACAAACTTGAATGTTACTAAGAAGTTAGTTGGTAGAGATTGGTTAGAAAATGATGAATTTACATTCACATTAGAAGCAGGCGATGAAGAAACTAAAACAGCACTTGCGGAAGATAAGGTTATTCTCGGAAAAGACGAATTATCAGATTCAAAAACTATTACTATCAATAGCAAATCAGTAAATAATTCAGCAAATTTTGGGAATATTATTTTCAAAGACAGAGGAACATATACATTTAATATAACAGAGACTGAACCTAATGCTCCAAACATAGATTATGAAAAAGAGCCTAAGAAAGTCGTTGTAGATGTTGTGTTAAATGAAGACGGAACACTTACAGCAGCACTTAGTAGAACAAGTGAAGTACTTACATTTGTTAATAACTACGTGCCAACACCTGGTACTCTTGATGGATCAGAAAATCTTGCAGTAACAAAAGAAATTTCAGGTAGAGACTGGTTAGACGGTGAAACATTTGAGTTTGAACTTACAGCAGCAAATGATGCAGCTAAAGATCCAACAAAAGTTGTGTTACCAGAAAATACAGTGATAACAGTTGATGGAGAAACAAAAACAAACCACTTCGGCGACATTACATTTAAGGAAAAAGGAACATATGAATTTGATATAGTAGAAAAGATTCCTGAAGATGTAGTTGATGGAGAAAATGGTTTAACTTATGATAAGTTTGCTAAAAAAGTAGTAGTAAATGTAGTTGACAATAACGATGGAACTCTTACAGTTACAAAAAATGAAAAATCCAGCGGTACTCTTGCATTTACAAATACATATGTACCTACACCATTAACATATAAAGGTGAAACAAACTTAAAGGTACAGAAAAATATCAACGGCAGAGATTGGCTTGCTGGAGATAAATTCACATTTACATTAGATTACGATCATAGAGATGCAGATACAGAAACAGCATACAGAGCTGGAAATTTCATATTGCCAATATCAAAAACATTAGATATTGAATATGTAGAAGGCAAAAATGATGAATATGTAGCAAACTTTGGAAATATCGTATTCAAGAAAGCTGGAGTATATAAATTTACAATAGCTGAAAACAAGGGAGAGATTCCTGGAATCACTTACGACAATACAGTAAAGAATATTACAGTAACAGTAACTGATGACGGAAAAGGAAACTTAACAGCTACAGAAAATGGTTTAAGCACATTTACAAATACATATGATCCTGAGGATGTAGTTGTTGGACCAAATGAAGATACAAGTATTCAGCTCAAGAAAGTTCTTAGAGGACGTACTCTTACAGAAGAAGACAAGTGGACATTTACAATAACAGCAGATGAGGGAACACCATTACCAGTTAAGACAGAAGTAACTAATGATATGGAAAAAGTAACATTTGGCGATATTACATATACAAAACCTGGAGTTTACAATTATGTAATTACAGAAAGTGGAACAGTTGCCGGGGTTACAAATGACGAAACAGCACAGAGTAATGTAACGGTTACTGTTACATACAATAACGAAACAGGAAAGCTTGTAGCAGCAGTAACATATGATAAAGACACATTTACAAACAGATATAATGTAACACCAGAAGTATTACCTGGAGTAACAGAACTTGAAGTTAAGAAAGAACTTAAAGGCAGAGAGTGGATGAAGGGTGACAAATTCTACTTCAATATCGAAGCAGCAGATGAAGATACAAAAGCAGCAGTTAATGCAAACGATATTGTACTTCCAGAAGAACTTGAAATAAACTCAGAAGACATTAATGCAGACCAGTATAAAGTAAATCACTTTGGTGATATTACATTTAAGAAAGCTGGAACATTTAAGTTTAATATTCAAGAAAATGCCGCACCATATATTGCAGGTGTTACAAACGATACAACAGTTAAAACACTTATAGTAAATGTAAAAGATAATCATGATGGAACGCTTACAGTAACAAAAGATGCAGAAAATAGTACAGAATTAGTATTTACTAATAAATACAAACCAGCATCAGTTACACTTGCAGCAGAAGATGCTTTTGTATTCGAAAAAGCATTTGTTGGAAGACAGTGGTCAGAAAACGACAAGTTTACATTTACACTTGAAGCAAAAGATGGCACAGATATTCCAATGCCCGAGATAACAGAAGTTACATTAACATCAAAAGATGTGATTGATAACAGAGCAGCATTTGATTTCGGAAGTATTACATATACAGATGAAAATCTTAAAGATGCAAGAACAAAAGCATTTACATACGTAGTAAAAGAAGTAGTACCAGAAGATACTAAAGAAGTTACATACGATGCATTAGAGAGACTCGTTACAATTACAGTAACAGATGACGGCACAGGACAGCTTAAGACAAACGTTGCAGTTGAAGGTGAGAAAGTATTTACAAATACATACGGAACATCAGTTAAGTATGGAGATGCTAAAGGCAATACACCAACAACAATTACTAAGGTACTTAAGAATCACGAACTTGCAGACGGACAGTTTACATTTACAATCAAAGCACTTGATGAAGATGGAACAGGACGTTCAGCAGCAAAACTTAACGAAGTTGGCGGAAAAGATGGAGTTATAACAGTTACTAATGCTCCTGCAAAACTTGAAGCTGACGGAAATGCTAAATGGCACACAAATCCTTTCGATTCAATGGTATTTGTAAATAACGCTGAAAAGAAAGAAGCTGGAACATATAGTTATGAAATAACTGAAAAACAGGAAACAAAACCTGGTTATACATACGATACATCTACTCATAAAGTAACTATTACAGTAACTTACAATGAGGCAACTGGAAAATTAGATGTAAATACAGTTGGTGGAAACGTAGTATTCAATAACAAGTATGAAGCAGCAGGAACACTTGGTGGAAACGCTGAAGGTGCAGTTAAGATCAATGCAACAAAGACACTTAACGGACGTGAGATGGTTAATGGAGAATTTAAATTTGAAGTTGTAAATAAAAATCTTCCAGAAGGAAAAGAAATCGTTGCAGAAGGTACAAATAATGGCACTAACGCAGGTAGTTCAGTAGAATTCAGCGAGATTAAATATTCACTTAAAAATATTGAGAACAGTGGATATGATTCTAAAGAAATCGTAAATGGAAATGCAGTATATACATACTCATATCTCGTAAGAGAAGGAAATGTAACAGATGGAATAACAAGAGAAACACCTTCATTTAATATTACTGTGAAAGTAGCAGATGATGGAAATGGAAATCTTGTTCCAGAAGTTAAATATCCTGAAAAGACAGGTAGTCTTGATTTCGTAAATACTTATAATGCTGACAGTGTTAATATCAATATAGCAGCAACTAAGAAACTTGTAACACCTGAAGGAGCTTTAGTAACTCTTGAAGATATTGCAGGAAAATACGAATTTGCAATTGAGGCTGCAGGCGCACAGTATACACCATTAGAAACAGAGCCAGAAGCGAGAGTGGTACCTGAAGAAGCTGTATCAGATGAAATTAAAGAAGATACATCCGTAGAAGATAGTTTAGAAGAAATAGGTGAAGAACTTGTAGCTAATGAACTTTCTATGGAATTACCAGTACAGACAGTTTCAGAAGAAGTAACAAATGAGCAGCCAGAAACATATACAGTTGAAGCTGAAAAAGAAGTAAAAGAGATTGAAAATCCATTACCAGCTAATGCAACAGCAACAAATGACAAAGTAGGAAATATCAAATTTGCACCAATCACATTTGATCTTACATGTCTCGATGGAGTACAGCCAGAAGCTGATGGAAGCAGAACAATCAAATTTATTTACAATGTAACAGAGAGAAATACAGTAGACGGAATTACAAATGATCCAAATCCAAAGACATTTACAGTAACAGTAGTAGATAATGGAAAAGGTCAGATAAGTGCAAGTGTAGACAATGCAGAGTTAGAAAAACTCGTATTCGAAAACACGTATTCATTTACACCTGGAACATCATCACTTACAGGCAGCGGACAGTTTAACATGATCAAGAATCTTGAAGGAAGAGTTCTTAGAGACGCTGAATTCAAATTCGAACTTAAAGATCTTGAAGGAAATGTAGTAGCTACAGGTAAGAACGATGAAAACGGAACAGTAGCAATTGGCGAAGTTCAGTTTACAAAACCAGGAATCTACCAGTACAATTTAAGTGAAGTTAATGGTGGACAGAAACTCGACAACGGAGTTAAATACGATGCAGCAGTTTATGAAGTAACAGCAACAGTTACAGATCTTAAGAACGGTACACTTAATGTTGAGTGGGCAGTTAAAGATGTAGATAAAGATATCGTATTTACAAACGTTTACGATCCAAAAGCAACAGCGGTTACATTAGGTGCTAATAAGATTTTATCAGGAAGAACACTTAAAGACGGTGAGTTTACATTCGTACTTAAGGATGAAAACGGAAACGAACTTCAGACAGTTAAGAATGATAAGAACGGAAGAATCAGATTTGACAAGATCATCTATGATAAAGCCGGAACATGGAAATACACAATTGAAGAAGTTAAGGGTACAGAAGAGAACATGAAGTATGACGGTACAGTTTACAAATTTACAGTAAACATTATCGACAACGGAATCGGATTCTTAAGATCAGAACTTATAAATGAAAACGGATACGTAGTATTCCATAACATCTATGAAAAACCAGCAGAACCTGTTAAACCAGAACCATCAGCACCAGCTAAACCAACAGGTCTAAGAAAACCAAAAACTGGTGATACAACTGATGTAACATTATGGGCAGTGCTTATGATGTTAGCAGCTGGAACAGCAGTAGTTGTAGGAAAGAAAAGAAAAAACAAATAATTTGTAAATTAAAAATTTAATAAGTAATTGTTTAAAAGGCGAAACTTTAAGGATAATCAAAATTTAGTAGGGTCCTTCCGTGGGGTCTCAAATTACTCCAAATGATAATGGGGGCTAATGTACTGAACCAAGGCATAAACAGATTATTAAGGGCGTAATCACCAATAGTGATTACGCCCTACAGTCTGAGCAGAACCTCGTACGAGGCTCTGCTTTTTTTATGAAAATCGTCTAATATATGTAAAAACAGTTGTTGAAATAAACAATACGCAGAAATATAATAGGCATAACGTGGAGTATGAAAAATGAGACAACGTAGGAGAAGAGTCAAAAGTTCGGTGGGATTATGCTAATGGTAGCAGGAGTGCTTATGGTCATTGTATGTTGTTTATGTAAGGGGACAATGGCAGGAATAAGAAGTCTCATCTTGATCCTATTGATGATTCCTGTTAGTCTTGTATCTACTTATGTGATCGCTAAGAAATATGGACGTGAAATTTAGAAAAAATTCTTGACTGTATAGTGACTACATACTTCATAATGCAAGTATAAACCAAAATGGAGGTGTTTGAATGGCTACAATCAAAGAAGTGGAAAAGTTAACAGAGCTTGATCGACAGAATATTCGGTATTATGAAAAAGAAGGGCTGATTAATCCAAAAAGAAATAAAATGAATGCTTATCGAAATTATTCAGAAGAAGATATTGTAAGAATAAAACAGATTATCTTATTTAGAAAACTAGGTGTCTCCATAGAAGAAATTCGAAGTCTTTTTGAAGGTAAACGAAAGATTTCCGAAATCTTGGATAATCAAAAAACAAAACTTCGATTTGAGGTAAAAGAGCTGGAAGCCGCATTGAAATTTTGTGATAGAATACAAGAAGAGAATTTATCAGATATCAACGTGGATTACTATTTAGATGAGATCAAGAAAGCAGAATCATCAGGCTCTGTTTTTGAACGAATCTTGGATGATTACAAAAAAGTAAGGAATTCAGAGCAGGTAAGACAGTTTACGTTCATGCCGGATAATATGTGTACGACACCGGTAGAATTTACAGAGTCTCTTTGTAAATATGGGGATGAGGAAGGATTAAATCTTGTTATCACAAAAGAAGGAATGACTCCACATTTTACAATTGATGGGATAGAGTATAAGGCTTATCGTTATGGAGTAAGACATGGCATGATGGTGTGTTGTGAGATGATGCACAAGGAAGACTATATGCCAGATCATATGTCGGAGAAGAAATATACGTATTATCGCAGAATCAGAAAAACTCTTATTGCAGGAATCGTGTGTACATTGATGTGTTTACCTACATTTGCCTTCTGGGAGGGGAAAAATAAGCTTATTGTTTTTGGTTTGATATTTTTAGGAGAATTGTCTAGTCTTATATATTCTTATTTTGCATATGGAAGAAATTTTAAAGATTGATATTTTTTCTTGAAATGGATTACAATAAATTTTCTTTGAAAGTTGTGCTTTTGAATAAAAATGGTATAATAGCAAAGAATTTACCATTATGAGGAGAATAAAATATGACATTAGAAGTCTTGTTATCAGAGTTGAAATTTGATAAGAATATTGAAAAAGCAATTATGGAAAAAATTCATAACGACAATGATGAAATAGAACGACTTTCAAAAACAGCGTATGATCAGACAAAAAATGGATTTGAATTATGTAAACAGGATCCTTTTACCAGATTAGCTGTTATAATACATCTTTTAGTAAAAACCTATGATTCATATAAAAAATATGACATTCCGGATAAGATTATTTTTGATACGTTTAGAGATGTTTCATTAAGATGTAATTATAATTATTGTCGTACCCAGAAGATGGCAGTTTCTGAGGAAGAAGTCGGATGGTATCAACACATTATACATGTAGATATTTTTAAACTTGGTTCTATGCAATTTCAGAAAGCAGGTATGTTGTTTATGTGTGGAGAACAGATTGATGATTCTACACTGGAAAATTTGAAAAAATATAAAGAAATCATTCCAGAAGGGACACCAATTTTAAATTGTCACATACAGGAGGGAGAAGATATTTCTAAGGAAGCTGTAGGAAAATCCTTTGAATATGCAGATGAATTTTTCAAAAAATACTTTCCAGAGACAGCGTTTAAAGCATATGTTTGCTATACATGGCTTCTTTATCCCCAAATGGTGGCTCACCTTGACAAAAATTCAAAAATTAAAAAATTTGCGGAAAGATTTGAAGTGATAAGTTCTTGCAAAGATTCGGGACTTGCTATGAAAATGCTTTTCCCGGCAGGAATTGAGAAAGCCAAAGAACCACGGACAAGTCTTCAACAAATGGCAATAGAACATAGAGAATGGTTTGGATTTTCGTGTGGTGTTATTTTGCTATGATTTAAGATTATAGTTGATATATCATTCTGTTTACGCTATGATAGTACGTGGACAAATGGAAAGCAAGGTGTTTATTTTATGAAAAAATTAAATAAAATGCAAATAACAGCAGTGTCTATGATGTTATTTGCAATTTTTTTTGGCGCAGGAAATATGATTTTTCCTCCTGCAATGGGGCAACTTGCAGGTGATAATTATGTAAAGGCATTGGCTGGTTTTATTTTGACTGATGTTGGTATTGCTGTTTTGGGAATTATTGCAATTGCTCTTACTGGAACAACTATTGATGATCTTGGACGTTTAGTGAGTAAAAAATTTGCGTTATTTTTTTCTGTAAGTATTTATTTACTTATAGGACCATTATTTGCATTACCAAGAACAGCGACAGTTTCATTTGAAATAACTTTTTTGCCTTATTTAAAATCTAATGAAAAAATAATAGGATTGTTGATTTTCACATTTATATTTTTTGAATTGACTTATTATTTGAGTCGTAAAGTAAATAAACTTGTTGATATTGTTGGAAAAATATTAACACCATTTTTATTAATAAGTATTATTTCTATTTTTTTTATGGCAATTATTAATACTGAAGGAAATGGAACTTTGGCTTTTGGAAAAATGATGCCTCCAACTGGAAATTATCAAAATCATCCATTTTTTCTAGGAATGATGGAAGGTTATAATGCTTTAGATGGACCTGCAGGATTAGCATTTGCAATTATTATTATTAATGCTATAAAAGATTATGGTGTTTCAAATAAAAAGTCGATTGTAAAATATACGATTTATTGTGGTTTAGGTTCTGCTTTATTTTTGAGTGTAGTATATTTTATGTTAACTTATATTGGTTCGATTATAAATGAACCATTTATTAATGGTGGAGCTATGTTACATGCAGTCACTTATTATTTATTTGGGGATCTTGGAGCAATTATTTTAGGAATAGCCGTTTTACTTGCATGTTTGGCAACTGCAATTGGTTTAGTGTCTTCTTTTGCTAATTATTTAACAGAAATTACATCACAAAAATGGACATATGAAAAAATAGTTAGATATGTTTGCATCTTTAGTTTTATGATTGCTAACATTGGATTGAATCAATTAATTAAAATTTCTTTTCCCATCTTAAATATGATTTATCCTTTAACAATTGTTTTGATTGTCTTATCAATTTTTAAAAATAAAATTAAACATCGTCGGATGATGTATGTTTTACCAATGATATTAACTTTTATTGTTTCATTTATTAATGGAATGCAAACATTTGGAATACATTTAGGAATAATAAGTAAATTGGTTATGTTACTTCCATTGAATTATTTGGGTTTTGGTTGGGTTAGTGTGGCAATTGTTGGAGTTTTTATTGGTTATTTGCCGTTTTGGACATTAAATAAGGAAAATATAATTAAAAAAATTGATTTAACAACATAAAAGTTATTATAAATATAGTCAACATTTTTTTATAGATGAAATCATCAATATAGAAATGATATTATAAATAAAAGAAATAGTGAAGTTAAATTTTTGTATTATGATATTTATGAAAAAGATTTTTAAAAATGCAATAAAAATTATATTGATAAAACA
>RCNI01001509.1_pt1 | contig 12432 bp, 10 predicted proteins | sample 2041151 | NCBI WGS metagenome assembly RCNI01 (sample SAMN09708214, study PRJNA481090) | feces metagenome | isolation source: feces | place: Antarctica: Albino Rookery | reverse complement strand
GGTACGATTCAGTAGCTCAGCCGGTAGAGCACAACACTTTTAATGTTGGGGTCCTGGGTTCGAATCCCAGCTGGATCACGAAAGGGACTTTAGAAATAGAGTCCCTTTTTTTTATGTATAACTTTTGGTTTCTTACCTTTAACAGGCTTGCGATGGATTATAAATCAGTAATAGAAAATATACATAAAGAGTTGCAGAGTTTTTTGGGGCGAGGAAAGGTGGCCGATTATATACCGGCTTTGGCGAAAGTTGATCCTCATCAATACGGTATTGCTTTGACAACTTTGGACGGTCAGTTTGTTCATGTGGGAGATTCTGATGTCCGTTTTTCAATACAGAGTATTTCGAAGGTATTTACGATGGCTATGGTGACCCGTCACTTGGGTGACGAAATCTGGAAATATGTAGGTCGCGAGCCTTCTGGAAATCCATTTAACTCTTTGGTGCAGCTTGAAAATGAGCAAGGAATTCCTCGAAATCCTTTTATCAATGCCGGCGCTTTGGTGGTTACCGACAGGTTGATGAGTCTTTATCCGCGTCCGAAAGATGCAATATTGGAATTTGTGAGAGGACTTTGTGGTAACGACAATATTTGTTTTGATAAAGATATCGCACGCTCTGAACGTGCCACTTCCGATCGTAATATGGCATTGGCATTTTTTATGAAAAGTTTTGGCAACATCGAGCATGATGTAGATGAATTGTTGGATGTATATTGTAATCAATGTGCGATTTCCATGAATTGTGCCGATTTGTCACGCGCCTTTTTGTTTTTATGCAACCACGGTCTGAATCCGATTACCGGAGAAAGGATTCTGACCAGCAGTCAGGCAAAACGTTTGGGAGCTTTGATGTTGACATGCGGATTTTATGATGAATCGGGCGATTTCGCTTTCCGTGCAGGATTGCCGGGGAAAAGTGGAGTAGGGGGAGGAATCGCTGCTTATATTCCGGACAATCTGGCAATAGCAGTATGGAGCCCGGAATTGAACAAGCATGGCAATTCTCTGATTGGTGTTGAAACTTTAGAGCGTTTTACGACAGATATAGGGAATTCTATTTTTTAGTATTGTATTATATGAAGATAATAATAAAGGAGGCTAAAGGCCTCCTTCGTTATTTTTAGGGATATTGTTTTCTTTGCGTTTGAAAGTGCGTTTCCTGTTATTGCGGTTGCCATTTCGATGTCGTTGGCGGTGCTCAAATGCCTGTGGGTTATAGGCAGGAGCTTCTCCCAATTCTGGCGGGAGGGGAATCTTGTAGATATCTTTGTCAATGAAAGTTTCTATTTTGTGGAATTTACCCTGTTCAGCCTCAGAAACAAAAGTGATAGCCACACCATCTGCATTTGCACGTGCTGTACGTCCTATCCGATGGATGTAATCTTCCGGATCATGTGGAACGTCAAAATTGACAACTAAAGCGATATCGTCTATATCAATACCGCGGGCTACAATGTCTGTAGCGACTAAAATATTGACTTTGCCATTTTTGAAGTTAAGCATGACAGTTTCACGCTGTTCCTGTTCAAGGTCAGAGTGCATTGCAGCGACATTGAGTTTACGACGCTTTAGCGCATAGGCCAGGTCTTTTACTTTTTGTTTTGATGATGAGAAAATGATCGCTTTTTTATTGGGATTTTTCGTAAATAAATCCAATATGATAGGCATTTTCTGTGTTTCGTAGCAAATATAGGCTGACTGTACGATTGCTTCATTGGGTTTTGAAATGGCGATGTTTATTTCTGCCGGATTATGAAGAATCTGTTTGGCCAGTTGGCGAATCTTGGGCGGAAGAGTTGCAGAGAACATGATTGTCTGACGTTCCTCCGGGGTTTGTTTCACAATTTGCATGATATCGTCAAAAAATCCCATATCCAACATACGGTCGGCCTCATCAAGGATGAAATATTTGACATGTGAGAGGTCAATCCCGCTATTGGCAATATGTGACAGCAGGCGTCCGGGAGTTGCGATAACGATATCAGAACCCATGAGCAAGCCTTTTTTCTGAAGGTCCCAGTCGGCTCCGTCTCCTCCTCCGTAAACGACAGTGGTGGAGATTGGCAAGAAATAGGAAAAACCTTCAAATTGCATATCAATCTGTTGGGCCAGTTCGCGTGTGGGAACCATGATAACAGCACGTACATGATTGTCTGGATTGCCTTCCCGAACCAATCTGTTAAGCAAGGGTAAGGTATAGGCGGCTGTTTTTCCTGTACCCGTCTGAGCACAGCCTATGATGTCTTTCCCTTCCAAAATGATGGGTATTGTCTGCTCCTGTACAGGAGTCATTTCCTGAAAGTTCATTGCATCAATACCGTCTAATATTTCGTCTTCTAAATCTAATTCGTCAAATCTCATAGAGTATCCTATACAAAAATTTTGGTATCAAAGATATAATTTTCTTGTATCATTTCTGTATCTTTAATCTTTCCTTTTCACTATTTTGGTGTAAAATCCTTGAAGAAGAGTGCGTTGTGTGGTTAGAATTGAAGGAATATTTGATTTGGACGGCTGAATTATATTTTGTTCAATCTCCATTTCTTGCTATACATATACCAGTAGGCAAAACTTCCCATGAAAAGCAAGTATACATATTCTGTTGTCCAGCAAATCGCGATATTGCAACGTAGAACGATAACAATATAGACTACTGACGATACATACCCTACCAGAGATAACAATTCTATCCAAAGTGAAATACGTGTATTGCCGGTTCCGGATACAGCATTGAACATAATGTTGGCCGGAACGCTGATGAAATATACGCAAATCATGACATAGAATGAGGGGACTGCGGTTTGAATCAACTCTTTGTTGTCTGTGTAAATGCGCATAACTGTCTGCGGGAATAAAGCCATCAGGACGATAAGCGGTAAAATGAACCAATAACATACGGCACATACCGTTTTGCAAGTGGGGATGACTTCGTCTTGCTGTCCTGCACCCATCAGATTGCTGACCAAAGAACTGGCGGCAGTGGCAAATGCATTGACAATGATAAAGAAAAATGATGATATGTTGCGCAATACATTGGTGATGGCTAATGGGCGTTCGCCTAAATGTTCGATGGCAATGAAAAACAGGAACCATGTACTGATGGAGATGAATGCCTGAATCATCGTCCAGATAGAGATGCTTAGTATGCGTTTCAGCAAATGAAGTTGGAAGCGGGAAAACTGGAACAGATTATATTTTTTATAGTCTATTTTTGTCCGAGTATATACGATAAAGAATATTAGTGATACCATTTCAGCAAAACTGCTGGCAATGGCTGCTCCTGCAATACCAAGAGCAGGGAAACCTAATTTTCCGAAAATCAAGATGTAATTGAGGATAATGTTGGTGCCGACCATGACGACAGAGTTCATTGTCAGTGTTTTTGTATTGGCAATTCCAACATAAAATGCCCTGAACATGAATGCGGTAAATGAAAAGAAAAAGCCATAGATACGCCAATCAAGATATTTCAAGGTCGCTTCATAGATGTGGTCTGATTGTAAAATGGCTTTTAAAATGACGGGGGATATCCAACGTGACAGCCCAAAAAGAAGAGCAGCCAATATAAATTGGAAAAACAGTCCTTGAGTAAATATCGGACCTATGGCAGAATAGTTCTTTTCACCATTCCGGCGGCCAATAAGAATCTGCACCCCTATACTGAATCCAAATCCAAGCATGAATATAGCCAGATAGTAAATTCCGGCAATGGCAGATGCCCCTAATTCTATTTCTCCTACACGTCCTAAAAATGCTGTATCTGTCATACCGATAAGATGTTCCATCAGTAAACTTACAAGTATCGGACCAGACACACGCAGGATATGTTTTTTTGTAAATAGCATTTGCCTAAGGTTTTTAGTTTTGAAGTGTACAAAGATAGTGGATTTTGGTTATATTTGTAAGTAATTAATTTATATAAGCGATGCATTTGTTTAGAATGAAAGAGCCGCTTTCTCCTGAGGAAGCAGCAAAAAGAGTTGTAATAGAGCAAAAAATAAAAGAGTACAAGGCTAAAGGTTGTCAGGTGCCTCCTCGTAAATTGATAAAGACAGAGGCTCAGATTGAAGGTATTCGTAAGAGTGCTGCTGTCAATACCGGTGTTTTGGACTATGTTGCATCCCGCATTTGTGCAGGGATGACAACTGCGGAAATAGATAGGATGGTGTATGAGTATACGGTTTCTCATGGAGCAATACCGGCACCGTTGAATTATGAAGGTTTCCCGAAGAGTGTTTGTACTTCAGTGAATGAAGAAGTATGTCATGGTATCCCTTCTGAAAATGTTGTTTTGCGTGATGGAGATATCGTGAATGTGGATGTATCGACCATATTGGAAGGGTATTATTCTGATGCTTCACGTATGTTTATGATAGGACAAGTGAGTGAAGAATGCCGTCGCTTGGTGGAAACGGCTCGGGAATGTCTGTTGCTTGGAGTTGAAGCTGCCCGTCCCTGGAGATTTTTGGGGGATGTCGGTGCTGCTGTTCAGGAACATGCTGAAGCTAACGGTTTTTCTGTCGTGAGAGAATTTGGCGGTCATGGTGTTGGATTACAGTTTCATGAAGATCCTTTTGTAAGTCATGTCGGACGTAGAGGAAAGGGAATGTTACTGGTGCCTGGAATGGTATTTACCATTGAACCGATGATTAATATGGGCTCTCGTAAAATATATATTGATGCTGATGATGATTGGACAGTATTGACAGAAGATGGTCAGCCTTCAGCTCAATGGGAATATACGATTCTTATTACCGAGACCGGAGCAGAAGTGATCACGGGATAGGTAATGAATTTACTTTTGCAATAGTTATAATGTCTGTTGCTTTGTGTGCAATGTGGCAGGCATTATTTTTTTCCAGTTCCTCTTGTGGTCTGAATCCCCATGTTACTCCAATAGAGGTGATACCGCTATTGGCAGCTGTTAGCATATCTACTCCAGAATCTCCGACATATAAAGTGTGTTCTGGAGCTATTCCTGTTTGTTTAAGAATATCATATACGATCGCAGGGTCTGGTTTGACCGGAATGTTTTCTCGTTGTCCTAGAACTACATCAAATAGATGGTCTCCGAAAAAGTGATGGATTAGTTCCTGGGTCCCTTGGTGATATTTGTTGGAGGCTACGGCCAGTTTGCATCCTGCTTTGTGAAGTGTATTCAATGTCTCTGTGATTCCTGGATAAATTCGTGTGAAATCGGTCTTATGCTGTTGGTAATAATGTATAAACTCTTCTTTTACTTGTGTGACAATTTCCGGAGTTCGTGCATTGGTGGGAAGTGCACGTTCGATTAGTTTTGCGATTCCGTTACCGACAAAAAAAGGATATTTGCCTAAGTCATGTTGTGGATAACCGTAATACTGCAGGGCATGATTGGTGCTTGTTGCCAAATCGTCAATAGAATTGAGCAGTGTTCCGTCCAAATCAAAAATCACTAATTGTACAGGAGGCATGTATTTCATGGTATTTACAATGTTTTTGTTATTATGAATATGTTGTACCGTTTTTTGTCGGAATGTGAAATTTGTGTGTAGCAGTTGTTCCCTTTCGGAAGATTAAATAAAACCGGGATGCACAAAAGAGCATCCCGGTTCTATTATAAATATAAATGCAAATGGATTACCATGCAAACATCGGACGGTTGTGCATCATAGCATTTACTTCTTTTTTCACTGCTGCAATGGTTGCTTCATCATCCGGGTTTGAAAGGATGCGGTCAATCATATCAACAATTACTTTCATATCTTCTTCTTTCAAGCCACGAGTTGTGATGGCAGGAGTTCCAACGCGGATACCTGAAGTTTGGAACGGAGAGCGAGTATCAAACGGCACCATGTTTTTGTTAATGGTGATATCTGCTTTTACCAAGGTGTTCTCTGCTTTTTTACCTGTCAATTCAGGGAATTTAGTGCGGAGATCAATTAACATACAATGGTTGTCTGTACCTCCTGATACAACTTTATAGCCTTTGTCAATAAATGCTTGAGCCATGATTTTGGCATTCTTCTGCATTTGTTTTGCATATTCCAGGTAAGAATCTGACAATGCTTCTTCGAAAGCTACTGCTTTAGCTGCAATAACATGTTCCAGCGGTCCACCTTGTTGTCCTGGGAATACAGCGAAATTCAATACCTGAGACATTTTTTTGATTTCTCCCTTTGGAGTCTTCAGACCCCATGGATTTGGGAAATCTTTTGGTAATAAAATCATACCTCCACGTGGTCCACGTAAAGTTTTGTGTGTTGTTGTAGTTACAATGTGGCAATATTCAAACGGATTGTTCAAAAGACCTTTGGCAATCAAGCCTGCGGGGTGTGCCATATCATACATTAACAATGCTCCTACTTTATCAGCAATTTCACGCATACGCTTGAAGTCCCAGTCGCGAGAATATGCAGATGCTCCTGACACAATCATTTTTGGTTTGTGTTCCAAAGCCAAGGCTTCCATTTCATCGTAATCAACCATCCCGGTTTCTTCTTTGACGTGGTATGCAATCGGATGATAGTTGATACCAGATAGGTTAACTGGTGAGCCGTGTGAAAGGTGTCCGCCATGTGCAAGGTCAAGTCCCAGGTAAGTGTCGCCCGGTTTCATACATGCAAAGAATACGGCAGCATTAGCTTGTGCTCCAGAGTGCGGTTGAACGTTAGCATATTCAGTTCCAAATAATTTGCAAGCGCGGTCAATTGCCAGTTGTTCTGTTTGGTCAACAATTTGACAACCTCCATAATAACGTGCTCCAGGATAACCTTCAGCATACTTATTGGTAAGGCAGGAACCCATAGCTTCCATAACCTCATCGCTGACAAAGTTCTCTGAAGCAATCAATTCGATTCCGTCTTGTTGACGTTCTCTTTCTTTTTGAATTAAGTCAAATATTACTGTATCTTTTTTCATAGTATGATGGTTTAATATTTTGTGTCAAATGTATATTAATTCCTATAGGAATGCAAGGCATTTGCAGCATTTATTTCAATGTAGGAAGTATTAATGTATTTTAAAATCGGTAGTATGTAAGGCGGTAAATAACGATGATAGGGGGGATATTTTATGAAATATAGATTCTGATTTTAGTATAGTGATAAAAAAAGACCCCTGACAACAGGGGTCTTTTTTTTCTATCCTCCGAAATTATCGTACATGACATTTTCATCTGGAACTCCAAGTTCATAAAGCATTTTGGTAACTGCTTGAATCATCATTGGAGGACCACATAAGTAGTATTCAATATCTTCTGGATTCTCATGATTTTTCAGGTAGTTTTCAAAGATTACCTGGTGTACAAAGCCCGGTTTGTAAGCAATGCCTGCAGCATCAGCTTCCGGGTCTGGTTTGTCAAGAGCCAATGTCCAATGGAAATTAGGATTCTCTTCCTGAATTTTATTGAATTCTTCAACGTAAGGGGCTTCTTTTAATGCACGTGCACCATACCAGAAGCTGACTTTACGGTCTGTATGCATTGTGTGGAACAGATTGAAGATGTGAGAACGCATCGGAGCCATGCCGGCACCACCACCGATGAACATCATTTCATTGTTGGTATCGCGCAAGAAGAATTCTCCATAAGGACCGGAAATAGTTACTTTATCTCCAGGTTTGCGTGAGAAAATAAATGATGAACAAACTCCCGGATTAACAGGCATAAAATTGCCGGCAGCACGATCAAAAGGAGGTGTTGCAATACGGATGTTCAACATGATGATGTTGCCTTCTGCCGGAGAGTTGGCCATAGAGTAAGCACGATAGGTCGGGTCTGGATTATGCATCTTAAGATCGAACATTTTCATGCGTTCCCAATCGCCCTTGTAGCGTTCGTCTATTACCATGTCTTTGAAATCAACATCCAAGGCTGGTACATCAATTTGAATATAACCTCCTGATTTGAATTTTAAGTTTTCACCTTCCGGTAATTTAACAACAAATTCTTTCAGGAAAGTTGAAATATTTCGGTTGGAAACCACTGTACATTCCCATTTCTTGATTCCAAGAATGGATTCAGGAATGTGCATTTCAATGTTTTCCTTTACTTTTACCTGACAAGCCAATCGCCAGTTTTCATGTTGTTGTTTATAAGAAAAGAAACCTGTTTCTGTCGGTAGTATGGAACCTGCACCAGAGTCAACCTGGCATTTACACATACCGCATGAACCTTTTCCACCACAAGCGGAGGGAAGGAAAATCTTTTGACTAGCCAAAGTGGCAAGCAATGAGTTTCCCGGTTCGGTTGTTATTACACGCTCTCCATTGTTGATGCTCACCTGTACATCGCCTTTGGCAGTCAATTTTGCTTTTGCAAACAAGAGAATTCCTACCAGAATCAGCGTAACAAGCAGGAACACCACAATGCCGGCAGTGATGATTGCTGTATTTATTGCTAATATGATCATCTCAATTTAATTTTAAATTTATGTTTTAAATTATTCCGCTTTGGCTGCAACTGTCATATCAATAGTTGATTCTGTAGTTTCGCTTGGCGTAAACTGTGCTGTCGCTTCTGTTTTAACTGGCTGTGGTTTCAATTTGCTAAGGTCTATACCCAAAAAGCTCATGAAAGAAATAGCCATTAAACCGGTAACAATAAATGTAATACCAATTCCACGCAATGGGGCAGGTATATCTGAGTATTTTAATTTCTCACGGATAGCTGCAATACATACAATTGCAAGCATCCAGCCAATACCAGAACCCAAACCGAATGTAGTGGCTTCCCAAACGCTTGCATAGTCGCGTTGTTGCATAAACAATGATGCACCCATAATGGCGCAGTTTACAGCAATCAATGGAAGGAAGATACCTAATTGGTTGTATAATGCCGGAGCAAATTTTTCAACAATCATCTCAACTAATTGTACCATTGCTGCGATGATGGCAATAAACATGATAAAGCTCAAGAAACTAAGGTCGATATTTGCTGCTTCTGCTCCTAACAACCATTCTAGTGCTCCTGCTTTCAAAACGAAGTTATCCAGCAAATAGTTTACCGGTACGGTAATCAACAATACGAAGATTACAGCGATGCCCAGACCAAATGAGGTCTTTACCGTTTTCGATACCGCCAGATATGAACACATACCCAAGAAGTATGCGAAAATCATATTGTCGATAAAGATGGAACGTACGAATATATTTAATAGATTTTCCATATGTCAGTCTCTTAAATTATTTTTCTATTAAATCTTTGTTTTTAGAGCGGTGTACCCAAATAATCAAACCGACGAGGATCAATGCCATTGCAGGCATAATCATCAAGCCGTTGTTTGAATAACATCCACCGTTGGCGATGTACCAAGATTCAGGAATGATACGGAGACCGAACAGACTTCCAGAACCAAGCAGTTCGCGGAAGAAAGCAATAGTTACCAATATCATAGTATATCCTAAACCATTACCGATACCATCCAATAATGATGGCCAAGGTTTGTTTGCCAGTGCAAATGCTTCGATACGTCCCATGATAATACAGTTAGTAATAATCAATCCGACATATACAGAAAGTTGTTTGCTTACTTCATATGCATATGCTTTCAGAAGTTGGTCAACGATGATAACCAAAGCAGCCACAACGACCAATTGCACAATGATACGGATACGAGTAGGGATGGTATTCCGCAATAATGAAAGAATCACATTTGAGAAAGCGGTTACCGCAGTTACTGAAAGGCCCATCACGATGGCGGGTTCCAGCTTTGCTGTAACGGCTAGAGCAGAACAGATACCCAGCACCTGTACAATTACCGGATTGTTCTTGCTCAGTGGACCGAGAAGAAATTCATGGTTCTTTGCTGAAAATAATGCGCTCATTTTATCTTTGTTTTAAAAACGGTTCGTAATAGGTAAGGTAATTTTTTAGCATAGCTTCTACTCCTTTAGAAGTAATGGTACCTCCTGAGATGGCATCTACTTCGTTGGTACCACTTGCATTTCCACCTTTGATAATGTGAATGGATGTCAATTCGTTCCCAGAGAAGATTTCCTTACTTTTGAATTGTTCATTGAAGCCGGGAGTTGTGATTTCTGCTCCTAATCCCGGAGTTTCTCCCTGATGGTCAAAAAATGTTCCATAAACGGTGGTCTTGTTGTCGTCTAAAGAGATATATCCCCAAATCGGGCCCCACAAACCAGCACCATAGATAGGTAAAATGTATTTGTCTGTACCATCGATGTTTGCAACGAATACAGGCAATTGACGTTTGTCTGACGCTTTTTTGTATTCTTTGGCAATGTCAACATCAAAAGCCTTGCCGTCTATTTTCTCTCCCTTGGCATTGAGGATGAACTGTTCTTTGATGTATTTGTTGAACAATTCTGCCGAATTCTCTGCAGTGGAAGTGACATGGATTGCACTCAGTATGTTCTGGCGTTTCTCGTTTTGACGGTTTTCATCCTGACGTGGCTGAAGTGAGAGAGAAACAATAGACAGTAATGCGGCAACAACTACTACCAGAATCACTGAATACAGGAATGTATATGTATTTCCTTGTTTATTCATAGTTATTGATTTTAGATTTTAACAACTGCTTTGGCTCTCTTCAATCTGTGTTTGATATTAGATTGAACAACGAACCAGTCAATCAATGGTGCAAAGGTGTTCATTAACAAGATTGCCAACATCATTCCTTCTGGATATCCCGGATTGATACAACGGATGATGACAGCCATGGCACCGATCAAGAAACCATAGATGTATTTACCAGTGTTGGTTTGTGCCGAGGTAACAGGGTCTGTAGCCATGAAAACGGCTCCAAATGCAAAACCTCCCATCAGTAATTGCTGGTATGCTTCTATGTTTGATACCGGTTGGAATGCCCATGCCATAACAAATCCTCCAACGAATACTGATAACATGGTGCGCCAGCTGGCAACATTGGTCAATAACAGAAGTACAGCTCCAATCAAGATGCAGAAAGTTGAAGTCTCTCCGATAGAACCTGGAATAAATCCCCAAAACATGTCTGCTGTGCTATAGCTGAGCGGTTGTCCCAATGCCATTTGAGCAAGAGGTGTTGCCTGTGAAATAGCATCAGCTGTATCGCTTGCAATCCATACTTTGTCTCCAGAAATTTGTGAAGGGTATGAGAAGAAGAAGAAGGCACGTGCCAAAAGAGCAGGGTTCCAAATGTTCATACCTGTTCCGCCGAAGATCTCTTTGCCGATGATTACTGCAAAAGCAGTAGAAAGAGCTATCATCCAAAGAGGAGCTTCAACCGGCATAATCATTGGAATCAACAGACCGGAAACCAGGAAACCTTCATTGATTTCGTGTCCTTTCATTTGGGCAACTGCAAATTCAATACCTAGTCCGACTACGTATGATACAATAATCATAGGTAATACTTTCCATAAACCGTAAAAGAACAATTGACAGAAAGAGATTCCTTCTAATGCTCCAGTCGCTAAGAAATGTTGGTAACCTACGTTATAGATACCGAACAATAGCGCTGGGATTAATGCTAACACCACGATAATCATGGTCCTTTTCAAATCTACAGCATCCCGGATGTGCGCTCCGTTGGAAGTTGTTTGATTTGGCACGAAAAGAAAAGACTCAAAACCTGTGAAAACGGAGTGTAATTTTTCTAATTTACCTCCTTTTTCAAATTTAGGTTTTTGCTTATCTAAGAAATTTCGTAAAAAATTCATATTCTATTTGTTTTTCATTTCTTTAACTTGCCAATATGGGCTATTGACTTGCTAACCTTAAATTTATCAACTTTCAAACTAATTTGTTTCTTTCATCATCAGTTCGATACCTTCGCTGACAATCTGCTGTACCGGTGTCTTGGATGTACACACAAATTCGCATAATGCCATATCTTCAGGAGCAACCTCATAGATTCCCAATTGTTCCATTTGGTCTATGTCATGGGCTAAAATGGCTTTTAACAAATATACCGGATAGATATCCATTGGGAATACTTGCTCATATTGTCCTGATACCACGAAAGCTCTGCGTTCTCCATGGAAATTTGTATCCAAAGTATAATGTTTCTTCGGACATAAGAAAGAGGGGAACAGTTTGGAGGCTGAGAATTTATTAAAGCCAGGAGCTGCCCAGCCTAAAAATTCATAATGGTTACCTTCTGGAATAACAGTTATAAGATTATCATAATATCCCAGATACCCATTGGTATCAATGCGGGTTCCTGTCAGTACGTTTCCGGAGATAATACGTTCTTCCACTTGACCTTTTAATTTGCTAGAAAGAATGTCATTAATTGATACACCTAAAACGGTATGATAGTATAATGGTTTTGTGACTTCAGAACCTGCAACGGCGATTATTTTGCGAGCATCAAAACGTCCTTCGTTGAACAGGCGTCCAATGATAGCAACATCTTGAATGTTAACGACCCATACTAATTCTCCTTTGTTTATAGGATTCAGGTGGTTGATTTGAATACCAACATTTCCACAAGGATGTGGTCCG
>RCNI01002122.1_pt1 | contig 12433 bp, 12 predicted proteins | sample 2041151 | NCBI WGS metagenome assembly RCNI01 (sample SAMN09708214, study PRJNA481090) | feces metagenome | isolation source: feces | place: Antarctica: Albino Rookery | reverse complement strand
ATAAGAAATCCACTTCATATACGATAGCATCGTGATGGAGTGGATTTTGCTTTTTAGCTTGTTTTATAATTTTAGTGTATAATGAATTTATATTGTAATTCAGATTATAGAAAGAGGAAATAATGAAGTATACTGCTAAACCGTTTATAAAATGGGCAGGAGGAAAATCGGCTTTATTAGATGATATCAGACGATACTATCCTGAAAAGTTAGGCAAGTCGATAAATAAATACTGCGAACCTTTTATTGGTGGAGGAGCAGTGTTGTTTGATGTGCTTTCGAATTATAAAATAGAACACGTTTATATTAGTGATAGAAATGAGCAGTTAATAAATCTATATAAAGCTGTTCAAAATAATGTAGAAGAATTAATAGAGCATTTACGTATGATGCAGGCAGGATACATCGCATTAGATGTATATAAACGTAAGGACTATTATTATGAAAGAAGAGACTTATACAATCAATATATTCAAAAAATGAATATAGATAGTGTTTATGGTTCTGCGCTTTTTATGTTTCTGAATCGAACTTGCTTTAATGGATTGTATAGAGTGAATGGGCAAGGTTTATTTAATGTGCCTTCAGGTGCCTATAAAAATCCTAGAATATGTGATGAAGAGGGGTTGTTAGAGGCTTCTCGTTTATTAAAAGGCGTGTCCATTGAATGGGCTGGATATGAAGAGTCATATGATTTTATTGATTCAAATACGTTTGTATATTTTGATCCACCATATAGACCTTTGACAGAATCTGCAAATTTTACTTCTTACTCTAAGGATAAATTTGATGATGAGGATCAAATTAAGCTTGGAAGATACTTTGAAAAACTTGCAGAAAAGGACGCAAAGTTGTTACTTAGTAATTCTGATCCTAAAAATATTAACGAGTCGGATGACTTTTTTGACGATTTATATAAAGGATTCGATGTACTGCGTATAAAATCCAAAAGAAGAATAAACTCTGATGCATCAAAACGAGGAGAGATTACGGAAATACTTGTAACTAATGTAAAAGGGGATTAAAAATGAAGCGAGATTTTGATGAATGGTTAGATGGTTTTCGAGCGAGTATAGCGACCTATGATTACTATACTAATTTTGCTAAAGTATATGAGAATGTAAATGAAATAAAAGTCGAACTTAATATACTTAATTCATTAATTGGCTCTAAAAACATTGAAAGTGATTTTAAAAACCTTGTTGAAAAATATCCAGAGGTTTTAAAGTGCATCCCTCTTCTTTTAGCTGTAAGAGAACGAGAAATTTATGCTATAGATAGTGATGGCGAATATACATACTCTTTCATAAAACCAAATTACAGTGTAGATCAATATGTTGTTTTTATGAAAAAAACAGGTTTATTTGATTTAATTGAAAAACATATTGTAAATAATCTTTTTGATTATGCTACTGGTGTTGAAACTGGTTTAGGATCAAATGGTCGAAAAAATAGGGGTGGCCACTTGATGGAAGATTTAGTAGAAATGTATATAGAAAAAGCTGGTTACATAAAAGGGCAGAATTATTTCAAGGAAATGTATATTCATGAGATCGAAGAACGATGGAATATAGATTTATCTGAAATATCAAATCAAGGTAAGATGGAAAAACGATTTGATTACGTTGTTAAAACAGCAGACCAAATTTATTTAATAGAAACGAATTTTTACAAAAGCAGTGGTTCAAAATTAAATGAAACTGCAAGATCATATAAAACGATTGCTTTAGAAATGAAAAGAATTAATGGCGCTACCTTCGTATGGTTTACTGATGGTGAAGGTTGGAAAAATGCAAAACGCAATCTACAAGAAACTTTTGATGTAATGCAGGATATATACAATATTAACGATTTAGAGAATAATATTATTGAAAAAGTATTTAAATAAAGGAGGGCAGAAGTAGAAGAATATAATAATGGTTAAGAAAATAAAAAAATGGGAGCCTGATGATTTCGAGTTGGAGATGAACACCGTATGGAGTTTTCCAAAACGAGGAAATTGGGCAACTCATGATGCTAAATATCGAGGTAATTGGTCACCATATATACCGAGAAATATCATTCTAAGATATTCTAAAGAGGATGATGTTTTATTAGACCAATTCATAGGTGGAGGCACGACTTTAGTTGAAGCTAAATTATTAAAACGAAACATTATAGGTGTAGATGTTAATGAAAAGGCACTAGAACGATGCCGTGAAAAGATTGACTTTGAATGGGAGAATGCAGGGAAAGTTGTATTAAGAAATGGTGATGCAAGAAATCTAGACTTTCTCGCAGATGAATCAATTGATTTAATCCTAACACATCCACCTTACTCAAATATTATTCAATACAGTGAAGATTTACCAAATGATTTATCTCATTTGAAAGTAAAAGATTTCCTAGTAGAGATGGAAAAAGTGGCTGCAGAATCTTATCGTGTATTGAAAGAAGAAAATTCCGGGGATGGCTTGTCTTCGTTTCAAGCTTTGATGGTCGCAACTGCATCGCGTGTTGGAACAGGAAATATTGCCGGAGTCGCAACAGCGATTGTATTAGCTGGGCCTGGTGCGGTTTTTTGGATGTGGGTAACGGCATTGATTGGTTCAAGTTCCGCGTTTGTGGAAAGTACCTTAGCACAGATGTATAAGAAAAAAACGGGAGAAGGTTATGTTGGTGGCCCGGCGTATTACTTAGAAGGAGCGTTTGGAAAGCGGTATTTGGGTGTTATCTTTGCTTGTATTTTGGTTGTGACATTTGCCTTTGGATTCAATGGTTTGCAGGCGTATAACATTGTGTCAACATTTACCTACTATGGAAATACGAGTGGATTGTTTTGCGGTGTTGTGTTGAGTTTGTTTGCTGGTTATTTCTTTTTTAAAGGAAGTCAATCGATTGGCAAGGTGAGTGCTGTGTTAGTTCCTTGTATGGCGGTTTTGTATTTGTTAATTGGTGTTTGTATTACGATTGCAAATCTTTCCTATGTGCCTGGAATTGTGGCTGCGATTTTTAAGGAAGCGATGAATGTAAGGTCGATGTTTGTTGGCTTTGCGTCGAGTTGTATGGTTGTAGGGATTAAGAAGGGTTTGTTTAGTAATGAGGCTGGTATGGGGTCTGCTCCAAATGCGGCAGCTTCGGCCAATGTGTCTCATCCTGTAAAACAAGGCTTAGTGCAGGTGATTTCGGTATTTATTGATACATTTGTCATTTGTACGACGACGGTGATGATTGTGCTTTGTACGCAACATTTAGAGGTTGTACAAGGGCTTGATGCGATTCCGTTAGTACAAGCGGCGGTATTTAGCTTGTTTGGTGAGTTTGGGGTTGGGTTGTTTTCCTTTGCGGTGATTTTGTTTGCCTTTACGTCTTTGATTGGGAATTACTTTTATGCCGAGGCGAATATCAGGTTTATGAGTGAGGATCGTTTGGTGTTGTTTGCTTTTCGCTTGTTTTGTGTTGTGAGTGTGTTTATTGGAGCGAATTCGAATTTGTTGTTGGCATGGCAAGTGGCGGATTTGTGTATGGCTTGTATGGCGTTTATGAATGTGGTGGCGATTTGTTTGTTGAGTGGGGATGTGAAGGTTGTGTTGGAGGATTATGTTTGTCAATTGAAGGCGGGTGTTGAGCCGGTGTATGATGCGTGGAAAGAAAAAGCCTAGGCGGTTTGCCTAGACTTTTTAATTATTCACCTTGGATATCTTTAAGAATTAGTTCGCGTACGTAGTCCGTTTTATTTCTGACGCGGTCAAGCTTTTCGATGACTTCAGCGTCTTCGATTTTATGGAAACGGAATAGGACTTGCTTGTAGTTTTCCTTTACATAGGAATTTTGATAGTCGCGCATGCGGTCGTATGCTTCTATTTTGCGGATATCTTCTTCAGTTAGTTCTCTGTTCATTTCCTGAGCTCCTTTCTTGATGGGCTTATTATACAGTGGTTGAATGGTTATTTCAAGAAATAACTTTACTCAAATTTCTTATCTTTTTTACACAAAGGTTATTAAGTTCATTATTTATGCGTTATTTATATAGAAAACTAGTTTGTAATTAATGATTGACATGTCAAGTATATTTGCATAGAATAGCATTTGGAATTTTTTTTGGAGGGTTTTGTATGAAGTCGGATGTACGGCAGATTGGGAAGTATATTGCGATGTTGTATCGTGCGGAATTGATTCATACGAATGCGGCGATGAAGGATCTAGGTGTGAGTTCGTCGGAGTTTATGTTTTTGTTAAACATTCCGATGGATGAGGGAGTGAACTTAGCGTACTTGTCGCATGCCTTATATGTGGATCCAGCACATACTTCAAAGGTGATTCAGGGCCTTGTGGATAAAGGTTTTGTAAAGAAAGTAAAAGATCCGTATGATAAGCGTTCTTGTAATGTCTTTTTGACGGAAGAAGGTAAGAATCGGGTGCCTATGATTCGTAAGATTTTGAGTGATTGGGTGGCTTGTGTTACGAGTTCTTTAACAGATGGTGAAAGGGAAATGGTATTGGACTGTTTGCGTAGAATGGTTTCTAAGATACCGAGTAAGTAGGAGGTTTTTATGAGTAAGGGAAATAAATTAGGGACGATGCCGATTCGTCAGTTGTTGGTGAAGATGTCGGTACCGATTATGTTTTCGATGTTTATCCAGTCTTTTTATAATATTGTGGATAGTATTTTCGTAGCGAAGATTAGTGAGTCGGCGATGACGGCGGTGACGTTGGCATTTCCGATTATGAATTTGATTATTGCCTTAGCGGTAGGTACGGGTACGGGTATTGCGACAGTGATATCACAGGCGTTAGGGAAGAAGGATTATTCTTTGAGTGATACGGCTGCGGATAATTCGATTTTTATCTTTATTATGTATTCGTTGGCATTTATGGTGTTTGCCTTTTATGGGTCAAAGCAGTTTATCTTGTCACAGACTTCGGATGTTAGTGTTGTTGGTGATGCGATTTCGTATTTGAAGATTTCGAGTTTCTTTGCCGGAGCGACGATGTTTCAAATTATGTTCTGCAAGTTCTTTGAGTCTACGGGGTTTGCGTTTTTCTCAATGGTGACACAGGGAAGTGGTGCGATTATTAACATTATTTTGGATCCGATTTTGATTTTTGGGTATTTTGGTTTACCGGCAATGGGTGTTAATGGGGCTGCGATTGCGACGATTTTAGGGCAAGTGATTGCGGTGTTTGTTGGTTATTACATTTATAAGTCGAATGAGATTGATATTACGATTGATGTGAAGATGATCTTTAAGCCAAAGTGGGAAGTGATTAAGCAGATCTTTGTGGTTGGTATTCCAAGCTTCCTTATGATTGCGATTGGTTCGGTGATGACGTATTTGATGAACTTGATTTTGATTGCCTTTTCAAATACAGCAACGGCGTTCTTTGGGGTGTACTTTAAGTTGCAGTCGGTTGTCTTTATGCCGATTTATGGGTTGAGTAATGGGTTGATTCCGATTATTGCCTATAACTATGGGGCGAACAATAAGGGTCGTATGATGGAGGCGATTAAGGTTTCAACGATTTATGCGGTGTTGTTTATGTCGCTTGGTACGGTGATTTTCCATTTGATTCCAAGTACGTTATTGGATATGTTTAGTGCGTCAAGTCATATGAAGGAATTAGGAATTCCAGCGCTTAAGATTATTAGTATTTCCTTCCCGTTAGCGGCGGTTGGAATTGTGATTGGATCTTTGTTCCAAGCGTTGAGTAAGTCTTCGTATTCCTTAGTGATTTCCTTGGTTCGTCAGTTGGTGGTGTTGATTCCGGTTGCGTATTTGTTCTCATTGAGTGGGGATATTTACAAGATTTGGTGGGCGTTCCCAATTGCCGAGTTAGTTTCCTTTGTGACGTCGTATGCATTCTATAAGCATATTGATAAGACGAAAGTGTCTTTGATGGTTGGTTAATGGAAAGTGGGCTTTGCTCACTTTTTTTGGTGTGTTTTACTTGTTTAAGGGGGTTTGTAGGCGTACAATAGGCGTTAGACTTTACAGGGGTGTTGTTGTGATAGGCATCGTACTGTTAACGCTTTCAAAAACGTGTTATAGTGAAGTCGTGGAGGTAATTATATGACAAATCCAATTTTAGATATCTTACAAAATCAACAGTTGACGTATCGTCAGCAGGTTATGGCTCTTGCACAGTATGCGGAGAGTTTGGACCATACGATTGAAATTAGCGATGAATTAGCAAAGGCTATTGAAGATGGCTGTATTGATGATTTAGGTGAAGGAAATGCGCCTTATCGTCCACGTTATATTTGTCCTAATTACCAACAGTTAATGGATGAGGGTTCTGAGTTTTTAGGGCTTGAACCAGCGTCGAATTTAGCGGAAGCATTGAATAATTTATTGATTATGTACAACCATGTACCAAGTATTACATCGTATCCGGTGTATATTGGGGATTGGGATACATTGTTAGAACCATTTGTATTGAAGGAAGATCGTGAAGTTGCGAAGAATATGATTCGTTTGTTTATGTTGAACGTGGATCGTACGGTGACAGATTCCTTCGTGCATGCAAATATTGGTCCACATGATACACTAGCGGGTCGTATTATTTTGGAATTGACGGAAGAATTAGAGCTTGCGGTTCCAAATATTACAGTTCGTTATGATAAGGATGTAACACCACGTGAGTTTGCAGAGTTGTGTGCAACTTGTATGTTGAAAACGGCGAAGCCATCGTTTGCGAACCATAAGATGTTTGTGAGTGAATGGGGTGAGCATTATGCCATTGCAAGTTGTTATAACGGCTTAGAGATTGGTGGTGGAGGCTTTACTCTTCCTCGCTTTAAACTAAGAGGTGTGGCATTGAAGGCAAAGGATCAAGATGATTTCTTTGAAAATGTGCTACCTTACTATGCAAACTTGATGCTTAAGATGATGGATGATCGTATTGAATTCTTAGTGGAACATACGAACTTCTTTACTTCAAACTTCTTAGTGAAGGAAGGCTTTATTTCTCTAGATCACTTTGGTGGTATGTTTGGAGTCATTGGTCTTGCCGAGGCAGCGAATATCTTGAGTGGTGTGGAAGATCGTAAACAAGGCTTTGGTAACAACAAGGAAGTGGATGATCTTGGAGTTAAGATCATGGACGCATTAACAGAGATTGTAAATGCTCATACAACGAAGTATTGTGCTAGTTGTGGGCATAAGTATCGTTTGCATGCACAAGTTGGTATTGGGGCAGATGGTATGTTAGAAACACCTGGTGCTCGTATTCCAGTTGGGGCTGAGCCAATTATGCCGAAGCAGATTATGCATTCAGAACGTTTCCATAAGTATTTCCCAACGGGTGTTGGAGATATCTTCCAATTCGAAGAGACTTGGTTGAATACACCTGGTGCGGTTGTGGATATTGTGAGTGGTGCCTTTGATCAGGGTATGCGTTTCTTCTCTGGATATCTATGCAATACGGATGTTGTACGTGTGACTGGTTATCTTGTGAAGAAGTCCGAACTTGCGAAGCTTGATCGTGGAGAACAATCGATTAATACGTGTTCGTTCTTTGGGCAAGAAGCTCGTGATGAAGGGCATGCGTTGTCAAGAAGACTACAAGAAAAGTAAGAATAGACATGGCGGTTTAAAAACTGCCATGTTTTTTGTATAAGAAAACACCAATACGCTACTGTACTGGTGTTTGTTTTCTTGTGATTTGCCATTTATAAATGGCGGAAGATAGGATGATGGCATAACCAATGAGGCTATAGTGGTCGGGTATTTCTTGGAAGAGGACAAGGCCATAGATGGCTGCGAAGAGGACTTGGGTGTAGTCGAAGATGGAGATGTCTTTGGCTTTGGCAGATTGGTAGGCGGTTGTGACGTTGAATTGTCCAATGGCTGCAGCGATTCCAGAGCCTAGTAGGCATAGGAATTGTTGGATGGTGAGTGGTTGCCATTGAAGAATGGTGTAAGGTAGGGTTAAGAGAGTACAGAAGAGGGAGAAGTAGAAGACGATGGCTACGCCTTTTACATTTTGTTGGCCCATCTTGCGTACGAAGGTGTAAGCAGCTCCAGCTCCAAGACCGCCGTATAGGGCGATCAGGGATGGAAGGAGTGATAGGTTATTAGTTGGTTTAATGATGAACAAGGATCCAAGAAAGGCGATTGTAAGGCTTGTCCAGTCAAGTTTGGTTGGTTTTTCTTTGAGGATGATATAGGATGCGATGATGGCAAAGAATGGGGCTAGTTTGTTTAGCATACTTGCATCGGCGATTCCTAGATGGTCGATGGCGTAGAAGTTTGCAATCATTGCGGTACCACCAAATACACACCTTAGTAGCATTGTTGGTCTACTTTGTTTTGGGATGGTTAGGTTGGTGTGTTGTTTACGGATGGTGGAGTAGGCTATAAGGAGTGAGAATAGGTTTCGGAAGAAGACCTTTTGCATGGTAGGGAGGTTCCCAGATAGGCGAATGAATACCGACATTGTCGCAAAGCCGAAGGCTGCGAAGATGATGTGGATCATTCCTTTTTTTACGTTTTGATTTTTCATTTTATCACCGTTTGTTAATCTATCATAGTTTGGGTTGGAAAGAAAGAATGGTGATTTGTATGGTAATTGAAGACATTAATGGTTAAATATGCTATAACTATGGTCAGGCTAAGGGATTGATATGAAAAATAGAACAAAGGGATTTACGATTGGGGAATTATTAATTGTTGTGGCGATTGTGGGAATTCTTGTAGGAATAAGTGTTCCGCTTTTTGCGAGCAAGAAACAAGCTGCGATTGATGCGACAAATAAAGCAAATATACGAGCTGCTAGGGCAATGGCAATTGCGGCGTTTTCAGATGGGACATTCGATGTGGATAAGGTGGCTGACACAAAAGGCGATATTCATTATCTAATGGATGGAACAGATCGATCTGGATTTATTTATTATCGTGTGAAACAAGGTGTGTTGGAGTATTACAATCCGAATTTGGATTCTGCAAGTGAAGATATAAGAAAGAAGAAAAAAGCGAGTTATACAGAGAATGGGATTTATCAGAATATAGTGGTATGTATGCAGGAAGATCCAGAAACGTCTGAGTTTCATTTATACACGCTTCCTTATGTGAATGATGAAGGGAAAGTGGATTTCAATGTTGGAGAAAATGGTCAGGTTTTAGATATGACATTGAGTTACAACGCGAATAGGTAATATGGATATAGCCAAGCGTTTTGCTTGGTTTTTTGTATCTATGAAATTTATCATTTTGTTTGTATAATTGTGTCATTGTGCTTCAGGGTATGGGGGTTTTTTATGAAGATTTTAATTGCCGGTGGAGGTAAGATTGGTTCCACGATTGCGAGTCAGCTTGCGTTTGAAGGTCATGATATTACGATGATTGATATGTCGTATGATGTATTGAATCGTTTGGTTGAATCTTATGATGTAAGTGGTATTCAAGGGAATGCGGCGAGTATGAAGACGTTGTTTGAGGCGGGAGTGAAGGATGCGAATCTTTTAATTGCGGCTACAGACAAGGATGAGATTAACTTGTTGGCTTGTATGTGTGCGCATGGAATGAATCATAATATTCATACGATTGGGCGTATTCGGAATCCGGAGTATCGGATGCAGGCGTATGCGATGCAGGATGTGTTTGGGTTGAATATGGTGATTAATCCGGAACAACAGGCGGCGAAGGAGATTGCTGGGTTGTTGAAGTTCCCGGGATTTTTAACGATTGATCGCTTTGCGAAGGGAATGTGTGAGATTGTTGAATTGAAGGTGGATGCGAAGAGTCCGTTGAATGGGGTGTCTTTGCGTCGTTTGGAGAGTATTGTGCATTGTAATGTTTTAGTGTGCGCGGTGCTTCGTAATAATGAGTGTGTGATTCCGTATGGGGATTTTGAATTGAGGAGAATGACCGGATTTATGTAACGGCGAATACGAATAATTTGAATACGTTGTTGGTGAATTTGAATATCATTACGCGTAAGAATAAGCGTGCTTTGATTGCTGGTGGTAGTCGTATTTCGTATTACTTATGTCAAGAGTTAAGTAAGTCGGGGATTCAGTGTACGATTGTGGAAAAGGATGAGAAGCGTTGTGAGGAGTTGGCGTGTCTTTTGGAGGAAACGACGATTATTCATGGGGATGCGAGTAATCAGGCCTTTTTGGAACAAGAGCGTTTGGATCAAAGGGATGCGCTTGTGTCGTTAACGGACTTGGATGAGTTGAATATTATTATTGGCTTGTATGCGAATGCGATGAATATTAATCAGATTGTAACGAAGTTGTCGCATACGCTTGATTCTAGTGTTGTACAGTCGTTGCCGATTGGTTCGATTGTGTCGCCAAAGGATTTGGTGTGTGCAAATATTGTGCGATATGTAAGAGCTATGAATGAGAAACAAGGTGGGGCTTTGACGATTCATAAGATTGCCAATAACTTAGCCGAAGCGATTGAGTTCCGTGTGGATGCGTCTTGTAAGTATGTGGATGTTGAGTTGAAGCATATGAAGATGAAGGACAATGTGCTGGTTGTTGGAATTGGTCATAAGGATCACTTTGAGATTCCAAATGGGGATTCAAAGTTTGCCTTGGGTGATTCGGTATTGATTGTGACGGATGTGAAGACTCGTATTTTGAGTTTGAATGATATCTTTAAGGGGTAGGCGTATGAATTATAAAATGATGGGAAGAATCATTGCGCCGCTTCTTGCGATTGAGGCGTTCTTTATGATTCCGGCTGTGTTTATTTCTTTGAAGTATGGGGAAATTGTGGCAGCAAGGGCTTTGTTTGATACGATTTTGATTATTTTATCGGTTGTATTGGGCTTATATTTGTTGTGTAAGGATGCGAAGAAGGGATTCTATGCGAAGGAAGGTTTGGCAACGACGGGGATTGCTTGGATTGTGATGAGTGTTCTTGGTTGTTTGCCGTTTTATATGTCGCGTGAGATTCCGTTATTCATTGATGCGTTATTTGAGATGGTGTCGGGGTTTACAACGACGGGGTCTTCGATTTTGTGTGATGTAGAAGCAATGTCGAAGGGGTTGTTGTATTGGCGTTCCTTTTCTCACTGGTTAGGTGGGATGGGGGTTCTTGTGTTCTTGATGGCGATTGTTCCTTTGACACATAAGAATGAAGGATATGCGGTGCATATTTTGAAAGCGGAAAGTCCTGGGCCTAGTGTTGGTAAGCTTGTACCAAGAGTAAAGCAATCGGCGTTGATTCTATATGGGATTTATGTTGGTTTGACGGTTATTAACTTGTTGTTTTTACTAGCAGGAGGAATGCCGTTATTTGATGCGATTTGTTGTGCCTATGGTACGGCTGGTACTGGTGGTTTTGGAATTAAGAATGATTCAATGGCTGGGTATAGTCGGTATATTCAGAATGTAACAGCGATCTTTATGATGTTGTTTGGAATTAACTTTACGTGTTACTACTTGATCTTGATGAAGCGGTTTAAAGAGGTGTTTAAGGATGAAGAGTTGCGGCTATATTTGTTCTTTATTGTGGCATCGACTGGCTTAATTGCGATTAATATGTATCGGCAATTTGATGGGTTTAATGAGACCGTTTCACATGTGTTCTTCCAGGTATCGAGTATTATTACAACAACTGGTTATGCAACATGTGACTTTGACCTATGGCCGACATTTTCTAAGACGATTCTGTTATTTCTAATGATTAGTGGTGCTTGTGCGGGTAGTACAGGTGGTGGATTTAAGGTTTCTCGTATTTTGTTGCTAAAGAAGTCGTTGCGAAGAAACTTTAAGAAGAATCTGAATGTGAACGAAGTGAATAAAGTAAAGGTGAATGGCTCTACGGTGAATGAAGATGTGATTGATAATGTGCATGGGTATTTGATTGCCTATGTGACGATTATTATTGTGTCGATTTTGTTGTTGTCGATGGATAATTATCCGATTGAAACGAATATTTCAGCAGTATTAGCTACCTTTAATAACATTGGGCCTGGTGTTGGGTTGGTTGGGCCTACGTGTAACTTTAGTTTGTATTCGCCGTTTTCAAAAGTGGTTATGATTATTGATATGTTGGCGGGTAGGTAGATTAGAGATTTTCCCAATCTTTATGTTGTTCCATAAGAAGACGTGGGGAAGGCATTAAATGTAAAACAAAAGGACAGTCGAGTTACGATTGTCCTTTTTAAGTGGTGTGTATTATAACTTAGGATTGATAGTCAGGATTTTTGATGAAGAATGGATGGTTATGCCTTAACAATTGATAAACTGAGTGGATTCATTTGAGCGCAGAATTCCTTTTGCTGCACCCCGTGTCCCTCGTTGACCGCAACTAAATATCACGAAAATTTAAGAATTGTGAAATAGATCCGTTTTATCGTTTTTCAACGAAAGGTCCTACGGTTAACCTATTCCGCCTAATTGCACATCATTTCGATATAACACCTGCACAATGATGATTGTTAATTAGGTTTCTAATTTGATAACACCGTGCAGGGAAATGCAAGCATGTCTTGC
>RCNI01001508.1_pt1 | contig 12437 bp, 12 predicted proteins | sample 2041151 | NCBI WGS metagenome assembly RCNI01 (sample SAMN09708214, study PRJNA481090) | feces metagenome | isolation source: feces | place: Antarctica: Albino Rookery | reverse complement strand
CCTAAAATTAAAAATATTATTTTACATAACCGCACAATTGAATGTTAATTTTTCCCGTCAAGGATATTTTTAATATTTAGAAACATTTTCAGTTACCTGATAACCTTCCAAATAATCCAGAACCTCTTCAACAGTATGTGCTACATAATACAATTTATCATACACCGATGCCACAAAGCCTTTCTCCCGGATGCTTGCAATGAACTCCCACAAACCATCATAAAATCCGTCTGTATTCAAAAAAACTATCGGCTTATTGTGCTGACCCAATTGTTTTAATGTAATTACTTCTGTAATCTCTTCCAAAGTTCCCCAGCCTCCAGGTAAGGCAACAAAAGCATCCGCATAGGTACGCAACAAATATTTCCTCTCCTTCATATCCGACGCCACTACCAATTCATCCAATCCCTCTGCGGCAACGCCACGAGACTTGATACATTCCGGAATCACACCAATGGCCTTGCCGCCACAATACATAGTTGCGGTGGCAACTTGGTGCATTAATCCTACACAAGTGCCACCGTATACTAATTTCCATCCCCTACTTCCTATCGTCTCTCCTAATTTTCGTGCATCATCAAAATAAACGCTTCCGACTCCATTAGCCGAAGCACAAAACACGGCTATATTCATAAATATTAAGCGTCAATTTTAGCATATGTTGCATTCTGCTCGATAAACTGACGACGTGGCGGAACATCATCACCCATCAACATAGAGAAGATGCGGTCAGCCTCAGCGGCGTTCTCAATGGAAACCTGACGCAGAATACGATTTTCCGGAGACATTGTCGTTTCCCACAACTGCTCCTTACTCATCTCTCCCAAACCTTTATAACGCTGGATATGCAAACCGGAATCACCTTTACCGTTACTCATCTCGTTCACCAACTGTTCCAGTTCTTTTTCTGTCCAACAATATCTCTGCTCCTTAGTACCCTTCTTTACTGAATACAAAGGAGGAGTTGCTATATACAAATAACCGTTTTCAATCACAGAACGCATAAAGCGGAAAAATAAAGTCATGATCAAAGTGGCAATGTGCGCACCATCGACATCGGCATCGGCCATAATCACAATCTTATGATAACGCAATTTCTCCAGATTTACAGCCTTCGTATCTTCCTGAGTGCCGATAGTGATACCCAATGCCTGGAATATCATCTTAATTTCCTCACTTTCAAAGACACGGTGCAACATCGCCTTCTCTACATTCAAAATCTTACCTCTCAATGGCAATATCGCTTGGAAACGACGATCACGTCCCTGCTTGGCCGTACCACCCGCAGAATCTCCCTCGACAAGGAAAATCTCACATTTTGCAGGATCGTTATCAGAACAGTCTGACAATTTTCCCGGCAGTCCAGAACCACTCAAGACCGTCTTTCTCTGCACCAACTCACGAGCTTTACGGGCCGCATGACGTGCTGTCGCTGCAAGAATCACCTTATCGACAATTGCCTTAGCATCCTTAGGATGTTCTTCCAGATAATTCTCCAACACAGTAGAAACTGCCTGTGAAACAGCAGTACCGACATCCGTATTTCCCAACTTCGTCTTGGTCTGCCCTTCAAACTGAGGCTCAGCCACTTTCACGGAAATAACAGCAGTCAAACCTTCACGGAAATCATCGCTATTAATATCAAATTTCAATTTTGAAAGCATACCGTGACTTTCGGCATAAGCCTTCAATGTTGAAGTAAGTGCACGTTTGAAACCGGCCAGATGCGTACCACCTTCTATCGTATTGATATTATTCACATACGAAAATACATTCTCCGAGAATCCGGTATTATAATGCAATGCCACTTCAATGGGCACTCCGTTTCTTTCTGTAGAAATATCAATAGTATTGTCTATCAAACATTCACGGGTATTGTCAAGGAATTCGACAAATTCTTTCAAACCATGTTCCGAATAGAACGATTCATATTTCGGTTCGTTCGTTTCCGGATCAAGCACACGTTTATCTGTTATAGACAAACGAATACCTTTATTCAAATATGCCAATTCACGCAATCTTGCCGAAAGGATATCATACTTGTATTCAGTAACATAAAATATAGTATCATCCGGCAGGAAAGTTACCTTGGTACCGGTACGGTCAGTTGTTCCTATAACCTCAACATCACCGACAGGCGTGCCTTTATGATATTCCTGCCTCCATATTTTTCCATCCCTGCAAATTTCAGCCACCAAGGTACTGGACAATGCGTTCACACAGGAAACACCTACACCGTGCAAACCTCCGGACACTTTATATGAATCCTTATCGAATTTACCACCGGCATGCAATACGGTCATAACCACCTCCAATGCCGATTTATTTTCCTTAGAGTGACGGGCAGTAGGAATACCTCGTCCGTTATCTTCTACTGTAATCGAATTATTCTCATTTATCGTCACGCGGATATCATCACAGAAACCCGCCAACGCCTCATCTATCGAGTTATCAACAACTTCGTACACCAGATGATGCAAACCTTTCACATTCACATCTCCGATATACATAGAAGGACGCATCCGCACAGCTTCCAGACCCTCAAGCACCTGAATACTGTCGGCAGAATATTCTCTCTCTGAATTCTCTAACTCTTCGCTCATATTTCAATTTTATTGATATTTCCACTAAAACACGCAAATATATCATTTTTTCGGAAAGATGCCAAGAATAAAATCGCTATTTTGGAGCAAATCTTTTATCGGCATCTCTCCCCACCCGTTTGTCAAGTGATTCAGCAGATTGAATCTCAAAAGACATGGCATTTTCAACATTCAACCAATATTTTATACCTTTGCAAAAAAAAGTGAATCAGATGGATTGCTAAAAGTGATTTTAAATAAAAAAAACGACGTGATATGATTAAAATTTACGGTATGGACACCTGTCCCGATTGTACGTATCTGGAAGGTCAGGTTAAAGGAAATGATAGATACGAAGTTATTGACATTGGATTGCATGTAAAAGCCTTGAAAGAATTTTTGAAAATCCGCGACAATAACCCAGTCTTTGACGAAGCCAAGAAAATAGGCGCAGTCGGAATACCATGCTTTATCTTAGAGGATGGCTCTGTTACGCTCACCCCTGAAGATGCCGGGCTTGTTTCAAGACCTGCCAACCAAGGTCCATCATGCAATATTGACGGAAGCGGTTGCTAAAAAAAACGCCTCAATCCGGGATATGTTGAATTCCTGATTGAGGCGTAAAAATTTATATGGATAATCTTATAACATACTGAAAGTACAAGTCAGACCCGCCATAACGATTGCCACCATGCTCATCAGTTTGATGAGAATATTCAAACTGGGACCGGAAGTATCCTTGAACGGATCCCCCACCGTATCACCAATGACAGTTGCCTTGTGACATTCCGAACCTTTTCCTCCAAAATTACCTTCTTCAACATACTTTTTGGCATTATCCCAGGCTCCTCCTGAATTGGCCATAAAGACTGCCAGAACAAATCCTGCACCCAAACCGCCGGCCAACAGTCCCAATACACCGGCAACTCCGAATACCAGACCAATGATTATCGGCACAATAATTGCCAAGAGTGACGGAAACACCATCTCGCGCTGTGCTCCCCGAGTGGAAATTTCAACACAACGGGCATAATCCGGCTCAGCTTTACCTTCAAGAATACCTTTAATTTCACGGAATTGACGACGCACTTCATTTACCATCTTCTGTGCTGCACGCCCCACTGCATTCATTGTCAGGCCACAGAATAGGAATGCCATCATTGAACCGATGAACACACCGGATAACACTTTAGGATTCATCAAATTTACATCATAATAAGTCATCATATCCTTCAAACCTGCCGAAGCTGTGTTTATGACATCACCCCCCACTTCAATCGTCGTTTGTCCCAAACGTATCAACCCGATTTTAATTTCTTCAATGTATGATGCCAGCAAAGCCAATCCCGTCAATGCTGCAGATCCGATAGCAAACCCCTTGCCGGTAGCGGCCGTTGTATTACCCAAAGCATCCAAGGCATCTGTACGTTTACGTACCTCTTCCCCCAATTCACTCATCTCGGCATTGCCGCCTGCATTATCAGCTATAGGTCCGTAAGCATCCGTTGCAAGCGTGATTCCCAAAGTGGAAAGCATACCCACTGCCGCTATTCCCACTCCATATAGTCCCATAGACATATTATTCATATTCATCTCTGCTGCAAAAAGATAGGCTAAAATAATCCCCACCACAATAGTTATCACAGGTATTGCTGTAGAAATCATTCCCGTACCGATACCTTTTATTATGACCGTAGCAGGTCCTGTTTCCGAGCTTGCTGCAATTTCCTGAGTCGGACGATAAGCATGAGAAGTATAGTACTCGGTTGCCTTACCAATTACGATTCCTGTCAACAAACCGACAATCACCGAACCACATATCCAATAACTCAACCCCAACAAATGGATTACTATAAAACTGGCCACTATAATCAAAATTGAACTGGTATTGATTCCTCTATCAAGTGAACGCAACAATTGCAACTGCGTCGCCCCCTCTTTTGTCTTCACCATAAATATCCCCAGCAACGACAAAATCACTCCCAAGGCCGCTATCAGCATCGGAGCCAATATAGCATTAAACTGAAGTTCCGGAGAAGTAATAAAGGCAGCGGCTCCCAAGGCCGCAGTAGCCAATATAGAACCACAATACGACTCATACAAATCAGCGCCCATTCCTGCCACATCCCCCACATTGTCACCTACATTATCAGCGATTGTTGCCGGATTACGCGGATCGTCCTCCGGTATTCCAGCCTCAACTTTACCCACCAGGTCAGCTCCCACATCCGCTGCTTTGGTAAAAATACCGCCACCGACACGGGCAAACAATGCTTGGGTGGAAGCTCCCATACCAAAAGTCAGCATGGTTGTTGTAATCATCACAGCCTTCTGGGTCACATCTGCCTCCTCCACAAAACAATCCAATACCAGCCACCACAATGAAATATCCAGCAAAGCCAATCCTACTACGACCAGTCCCATCACCGCTCCCGAACGAAATGCCACTTTCAATCCGTCATTCATACTACGGCTGGCTGCATTAGCTGTACGTGCCGATGCATAAGTCGCTGTTTTCATACCTATAAAACCGGCCAATCCCGAAAAGAAACCGCCTGTCAGGAATGCAAACCATACCCACCCGTTCTGCAATCCGGGACCATATGCCATCCACGCAAAGAAAACACACAACACAAGGAATACAATCCCCACTATTTTATACTGCTGCTTCAAATAAGCCATAGCCCCCTTACGCACATGCTCTGCAATACGCTTCATTGTCTCATTGCCTTCCGATTCCTTCATCATACCTCTGAAGAAAAACCACGCAAAAATCAGTGCCACCAATGAACACACAGGCACAATCCAGAATAATTGATTAATCATGATTTCGAAGTTTAATAGTTAGTATAGACACAAAATTCGCATTAATTTCCGTAAAAACAAAAAGGATAATAAAGAAAAATCGGCTGTCCGACAAGCAGACAGCCGATTTTAACCTTAATAAAGACAAGGATAAAATCCCTCCGTTTTCCTTATTGAGCTACAGTTTTTGATTCTGCAGATTTTCCAGGAGTTGCAATGTAGACAATCTCCAGTTTTCCTTCTGCATCTTTAAGGATCAACTCTTCTTTGCTCACAACATAAGTTTTCACTTCAGGCAAAGCCTTTATGTATTTGTCCTCAAATTCAATATCCGGACAAATCATCATAGTAAAACCGCCAGGTACTAAAGTAATGGCTCCTTTATCAGCAACGATATAATTCCCGAAAAAACGGTTACATCCGGCAGAACCGGCCATCTTAGTACTATCACTGAATTCCAGCACCGGCAATTCTGCCGGATTAGTTATAACAGCCCCATCAATTGTCAAAGACTTCAATTGCCATTCATGACCTCTCAGCAAAGCCGCTGAATTTTCTCCTTCCTTACAACTTGCAAAAACTGCTACTAACACAATAAGCATCGCTGCTATTGCACTTTTCATTGTTTTCATTGTTTTCCGCTTTTTATTAATTAAACTTAATTCTCTTTTATCACCTTTCCATAAAGGTCATACTCATCGGCTCCGGTTATTTCCACCATATAAAATTCACCGACGGACAACTCCTCATCAGCAGCCACCAACACTTCCGGATCAACTTCCGGAGAATCATGTTCTGTACGCCCGATATAATATTCCTCCTCTTTCCTGTCCAATAAAACACGCATTTTCCTTCCTACCAGCGAAGCTGACAACTCAGCAGAAATCTCCGCCTGAATCTTCATGATAGTCTCGGCCCGTTTTTGTTTCACCTCTTCATCCACATCGTCCTGATAATGCAAATCGCAATAAGTATCGTCCTCATGCGAATATGGGAATACACCCAAACGTTCAAAACGCATCTCACGCACAAAATCACACAACTCCTGAAAATCCTCCTCCGTTTCTCCCGGATGACCGACCATAAGAGTAGTACGGATAAAAATTCCCGGTACCTCTTCCCTGATTTTACGTATCAGGTCGATGGTTTGCTTCTTAGCCACACCTCTTCGCATCAACTTCAGCATATGATCACTACAATGCTGAAGAGCTATATCCAAATACCGGCATACATTGGGATGCTCACGCATCACCGGCAACAATTCATCCGGGAAACCTGCAGGATAGGCATAATGTAATTTTATCCACTCCACTCCTTCTATATCTGCGATACACCCTATCAGTTCCGCCAAACGATTTTTCCCATACAGGTCTATTCCATAATAGGTCAAATCCTGTGCCACAACCAGAATCTCTTTTACGCCCCCTCTCACCAACTCTCGACATTCATCCAGCAACTCTTCAAAATCACGCGACTTATGTTTGCCGGTCATAATCGGTATGGCACAATAGGAACAAGTGCGGTTACAGCCTTCAGAAATTTTCAGATACGCATAATGGGAAGGCGTTGTCAAAATTCTCTGGTTACGAATATTTTTATCAAAATACTCACCCATCTTCTCCATCACTTCCTTCCAGTCGAATTTTCCGAAAAATCCGTCCACTTCAGGTATTTCCTGCTTTAAATCATTACCGTAACGCTGAGACAGACAGCCAATGACATATATTTGTTTCACCAATCCCTCTTTCTTTCTCTCCACCTGCTCCAATATCGTATTTACCGACTCCTCCTTCGCATCACCGATAAACCCGCATGTATTGACAATTACGACATCGGCATCAGAATTTTCCACATCTACTTCCGTCGCATACCCGGCCTTGTCCAACTGCTTCAACAGCATCTCGGTATCCACCAGATTTTTGGAACATCCAAGACTTATAATATTTGCTTTTTTCATACGTGACACAATAAGTAAAAGAAGTTTTCAGGCCCGCAAAGGTAGCAAAATAAATAAATCTATCTACTTTTGTCCGCTTAATTACTTGAAATATGGCTATAGAACAACAGGAATGGTTACCGACTTCCGTAAAGGAAGTTAAAGAACGGGGATGGGATTATCTGGATGTTATTCTCTTTTCGGGAGATGCCTATATAGATCATCCATCCTTTGGTGCGGCAGTCATTGGTCGGACACTTGAAGCGTTAGGGCTGAAAGTGGCAATCGTTCCACAACCCAACTGGCAGGATGATTTACGCGATTTTAAAAAGCTGGGATGTCCCCATCTTTTTTTCGGGATATCTGCCGGTTCCATGGACTCAATGGTCAACCATTATACTGCCGCTCGACGAAGGAGATCGGATGATTCCTATACTCCGGACGGACGTGCCGGAATGCGACCGGATATGCCGACAATCGTCTATACCCGTATTCTAAAACAATTATATCCGGAAACACCGGTCATCATTGGAGGCATCGAAGCTTCACTACGCCGTCTGACACATTATGACTATTGGAAAGATTGCCCGCAACCTTCCATTCTTGCCACCAGTAGAGCAGATCTGTTAATTTACGGCATGGGAGAAAAACCCATAGCAGACATATGCCGCATGCTGAAAAAAGGTATTCCTTTCCATAGTCTGACAAACGTGCCCCAAACGGTAGTCATCCGCCGACAGGGAGAACAGGTGGCAAGCAACAAAAAATGGAAGACACTACAACTGCATTCACACGAAGAATGCCTTCAGGATAAAAAAAAATATGCCGAAAACTTCCGGCACATAGAAGAAGAGTCTAACAGCGTCGAAGCTGCACGATTGATACAATATTTGGGTAAAAATCAAATCATTGTCAATCCTCCATACCCTCCGATGACCACAAAAGAACTGGATGCCGTATATGCTCTTCCGTTCACACGCCTGCCCCATCCGAGATACAAAGGAAAAGAAATTCCGGCATACAATATGATTCGCCACTCGGTAACCATGCACCGCGGTTGCTTCGGAGGTTGTGCATTTTGCACCATCTCTGCACACCAGGGAAAATTCATTACGTCACGTTCAGAAGAGTCCATCCTTCAGGAATTGGACCGTATCACAAAGATGCCTGATTTCCACGGCACAATAAGCGACTTGGGCGGTCCTTCTGCCAACATGTATAACATGCACGGCAAAGATAGCTCTATCTGTAAATTATGCAAACGGGCCTCCTGTGCCTTTCCGAGCATCTGCAAAAATCTGGATACAAACCACGCATCGCTGCTCCATCTCTATGAAGCAGCCAGACACCGTCCGGGCATCAAACACTGCTTTATAGGTTCAGGCATCCGCTATGACCTCTGTCTGCACGACACCGGCGACAAACATATTAACCAAATCAATATGGAGTATCTCGAAACGGTCATACGCCATCACGTATCAGGTCGCTTTAAAGTAGCTCCGGAACATTCATCCGGCCACGTACTGAAAATGATGCGCAAGCCGCCTTTTACACTCTTCCAACAGCTTAAAAGGATGTTTGACAACATCAACACCAAATACAGACTGAACCAACAAATTATACCTTACTTCATATCATCACACCCCGGATGCCGTCCGGAAGATATGGCAGAATTGGCTGTTGCCACTAAAGAACTGGATTTCAAACTGGAACAGGTACAGGACTTCACACCGACACCGATGACCGTAGCCACTACCATCTACTATACAGGCTATCATCCCTATTCCCTGAAACCGGTAGCTACAGCCAAAAATGCCAAGGAAAAGAAAATGCAGAACATGTTCTTTTTCTGGTACAAAAAAGAGTTCCGAGAACAGATAACCGCCACCCTCCGGCACATACATCGTTTGGACTTACTGGCCAAATTATATGGTTCTAAAGAACATCAGCAAAAAAAACATGGCAAATTTTAAACATTATCCATGTATTTTTTTAACTTTGTCAGACAATAGTCTGAAAGACAATATTTATGAAGTATCTTTTTTATAGCATCATGCTTCTTTTTTGCCTGTCCGCCTGCAATACGCAGATAAAGCAAGCAAACAAACGGGGGTTGGAATACATGAAACAGCAACGGTATGAACAGGCCATTACTGAATTCAACAATATTCTGGAAGAAGACCCGTTATGGTTTCCGGCATATTATAACCGGGCGATTTCGTATGCCAATACAGGAAACAACAAAGAAGCCTTACAAGATTTGAATTATGTACTGGCCAATTATCCGGACAATGCAGATGCCTACTTCAATCGGGGGATTGTATATGAAAATCTGGGATTGTTTTCCAATGCCATCAAAGATTATTCGGAAACAATCCAATTACGTCCAGACTTTATCATGGCTTATCATTACCGCGGAATCGCACGCTTTCGGATGCTTGATTTTAATGGGGCATTGGAAGACTATAACCAAGCCTTGAAATTAGGCAAAAATGTACGGATGGATGTCGCAACAGCAAAAGAATACGGACTTAATTCCAGCGCGCTCTATTATAACCGTGGTGTTCTATTGCAGAAAAAAGGAGATTTGCAAGGAGCAATACAAGACTATACACAGGCCATCAACATAGACCCCGCCAGCGCACGCAGTTACTATAACCGTGCCATTGCCCGTCTCTCTCTGTCCATGATGGAAGAAGCCAAATCCGATTTGGAAATTGCCCTGCACTTAGGATATAAACAAGCAAACGAGGTCCTGCAGAAATACTTCACCGATAACGAAACTACTGCTGTCCAAACTCCCTGATACGTTGTTCATCTGATTTACGGCATATCAACAATACGCCATTCTCTTCTGCAATAATATAATTTTCCAACCCCTGCAATACCATCCGCCGTCCTGCAGGCACATGGACAATACAACCTGTACTCTCTATCATCTTTACAGCATCACCGATAACAGCATTCCCCTCCATATCCTTTGCTGCCTGTTCATATAACGAACCCCACGTCCCTAAATCCGACCAGCCGAAAGAGGCTGGGAATACAAATATATTCTGCGCATGCTCCATAATTCCATAATCGATGGAAACACTCTTGCAGTCCGGGAAGCAACGGTCAATCATCTCCTGTTCGCCCAAAGTATAGAATACATTCTCCAAACCATCAAACAAAGCGGCAACCTCAGGCAAATAAGTTCGAAAAGCCTTTTCGATAGTATGTGCATTCCAAAGGAAAATACCTGCATTCCACAGATAATCTCCGGATTTCAAATATACTTGCGCGGTCGACAAATCAGGTTTTTCCCGAAATGCTTCCACTTTATGGATTTCCTCCTGATAAACGGAAGCATCAGCTTTCATCTGGATATAGCCATAACCGGTTTCCGGACGGGTAGGTTTCATCCCTAAAGTCAATATGCAATCCTCTGCAGCCACAAACTCCATACCTTTAGCCACCACACGCTGAAATTCCGACACATCCAGAACTATATGATCGGATGGTGAAACTACAATACAGGCATCAGGATCATGCATTTTGATTTTCCAAGTCACATAAGCAATACAAGGTGCTGTGTTACGCATACAAGGTTCCAGCAGAATATGCGAATCAGGTATCTCCGGCAATTGTTGCTTCACCAATTCGTGATAACGCACAGAGGTGACCACCCATATATTTTCTGCGCGGCAAATGCCTTCAAAACGTTCGGCAGTCAACTGTAATAACGTTTTGCCCGTACCCAACACATCAATAAACTGCTTCGGATGTTCCGGAGTACTCATCGGCCAGAATCGGCTTCCAATGCCACCGGCCATAATAACCAAATGATTCATAATCCTTTATTATTAACTAGTCTCCACATGAAAAATTCTCCGGGAATTTCGGATTCGCATCCCGATAAGTTTCCATGATATACTTCAAGTCAGCTTCAATATCTCCTGTAGGATGAAAAAGCGGTCCTACTTCACAGAACTTGTCTTTATAGTCAATCCTTCCCAGATAAACCGGAACCTCCGCCGCCATGGCTATGACGAGAAATCCCTTCTTCCACTTCTTACGTTTCTTACGGCTCCCCTCCGGAGTAATACAAAGATACATAGAGTCACGCCTTTTAAACTCAGCCACCATATGCTCCACCAATTGACTGTCCTTATTACCTCGGTCCACCGGAATTACTCTTAACGCTCTCAGGATTGCTCCTAAAGGGAAAAAGAAAAATTCCTTTTTCATTAAAATATAGGAAGGGACACCTTGACTCAAAAATGCCAGTTCTCCCCATACGAAATCCCAATTAGAGGTATGTGGAACCGATATGATAATGGCTTTTTTCTCCTTAGGCAACTCCCCGACATATTTCCAGCCTCCCAACCACATAATAAAACGTGCAATATATTTCATAACTCACACTTTTTTCTTATCTATAAATTTGCAACAAAAATAAGATTTTTTTCTCATTAACCTTTTGAATCTTCAAAATATATCGTACTTTTGCACCATGAATTTTCCTTAGGGGTATAATAAGTGGTCTAGAAAAACCCACCTCGTGGTATTAATATTAAAAACATTATCAAATGTACGCTATTGTAGAAATTGCAGGACAGCAGTTTAAAGTAGAAAAAGACCGTAAGGTTTATGTTCACAGACTTGCAGCAGAAGAAGGTGCTCAGGTAGAATTTGAAAACGTTCTTCTCGTTGACAACGACGGTCAGGTTAAAATCGGTACACCGAAAGTAGAAGGAGCTAAAGTTACCGCAAAAGTATTGGCACACGTAAAAGCTGACAAAGTGATTATCTTCAAGAAGAAAAGAAGAAAAACTTATGAGAAGAAAAACGGTCACCGTCAGTGCATGACTCAGATTCAGATTGAATCTATCAACGCTTAATTTATTTTGTAACCTCTAAAATTATTTATACGATATGGCACACAAGAAAGGTGTCGGTAGTTCTAAGAACGGCCGTGAATCAGAAAGCAAAAGATTGGGTATCAAAGTATTCGGTGGACAATTTGCTAAAGCAGGCAATATCATTGTACGCCAGAGAGGAACTGTACACAATGCAGGTGAAAATGTAGGTATGGGTAAAGACCACACTTTGTTTGCATTAGTTGATGGTAC
>RCNI01001507.1_pt1 | contig 12449 bp, 14 predicted proteins | sample 2041151 | NCBI WGS metagenome assembly RCNI01 (sample SAMN09708214, study PRJNA481090) | feces metagenome | isolation source: feces | place: Antarctica: Albino Rookery | reverse complement strand
CAACTGCTACCACTCTTTTGATTTATCTAACCGAATTATAACATACAAACGCAAAAAAGCGACAGAGAAAAATCTCTGCCGCTTTTGGTCACTGCGCTGCGTCCAGCATATTCTCAATCATGATGCCGTAGCCTCTGGTCGGGTCGTTGACTAAAACATGAGTCACCGCACCCACCAGCTTGCCGTCCTGAATAATTGGGCTGCCGCTCATTCCCTGCACGATGCCCCCGGTTTTTTCCAGAAGCTGCGGATCTGTGATTTTCAGCAGCAGGTTTCGCCCGTTGCAGCGATCCTTGGAATAAATTTTTACGATTTCCACAGAATATTCCTGCACTGTTTCTCCCGCCACGGTAGAGCGGATTACCGCAGAACCGGTGTGTATTTCATCGGACAGAGCTACCGGTATGGATGAGCCCAAAAAGCCCTGCTCCGTCTTTCCGAATACGCCCCGGGGCGTGTTTTTAATCAGCGTTCCCCGTTCTTCCGGGGATGTCACCGCACCCATCAGCTGTCCCGGCTTTCCGGAAATTCCCTTTTTTACCGACAGCACCCGGGCGCTGTATGCACTGCCGCCGGTAATTGTCAGCAGCTGCCCCCTGCCGTCATTCACTCCATGGCCCAAGGTGCCAAATGTCCCCGTTTCCGGGTCATACCATGTGACGGTACCAATGCCCGTAATTCCCTGCCGCAGGTAAAGCCCCATTTTAGGCCCTTCCCGGGTGATATTGGGTGTCAAATGCAGCTGATGCCGCTTGCCGCCGCGAAGAACCTCCACCGTCACCGAGCCGCCGGAGCTTTGCAGTGCCTCCTGCACATCGTGAGAAGAATGTATGGTCACATTATCGATTTTTTGAATCACATCCCCCGGCAATATCCCCGCCTCCCGGGCGTTTTTGCCCAAATTCTCGTCGATAGCCGCCACCGTCACTTCATTATTATGGAGTTCCAGTCCCACCACCTGCCCCACGGGAACCAGCTCCTTGGCAAAGACGCCTGCCGCAGTGAGCCATAAAAAAAGCAGCGCCATGCCTGCGCATCTTATATATCGTTTCATCTCTCAGCCCTCCATTTTCATCTGCCTTTTTAATATGCCATGGTTCGCGCATTTGTAACCCCTGTAAAAGTCGAAAAATATGGATAAAAATGGTTATTGAAAATTTCTGCGTATCTATTTATTTACCCATTGACAAACTAGGTAAGCGGTGGTATATTACCCACGGAAATACTAGGTTAATACCTTAGGAGGTTTTTTATAATGCGAGTTTATGCAGATAACGCCGCCACTACCAAAATCAGTGATACGGCTTTGCAGGCAATGATGCCCTGCTTTGCAGAATACTACGGCAATCCCTCCAGCCTGCACACCGTTGGTCAGGAAGCCAAGGAACTGCTGGAAAATGCCCGTACCAAAGTTGCCGAGTGTCTCGGCTGCGAGCCCCGTGAAATTTACTTCACCTCCGGCGGCAGCGAAGCAGACAATCAGGCCATCATCTCCGCCGCCCGTCTGGGTGAGCGCAAGGGCAAGAAGCACATCATCACCACTGCTTTTGAGCATCATGCTGTGCTGCACACCCTCAAGAAACTGGAAAACGAAGGCTTCACCGTCACCTATCTGGATGTGAAGCATAACCATAATGTGTCCGCTCAGCAGGTCAAGGATGCCATCCGGGAAGATACCTGCCTTGTGACCACCATGTACGCCAACAACGAAATCGGCTCCATTCTCCCCATCAAGGAGATCGGTGCTGTCTGTAAGGAAGCAGGTGTTCCCTTCCATACCGATGCCGTTCAGGCCGTGGGTCACCTGCACATCAATGTCAAAGACGAAAACATTGATATGCTGAGTCTCTCCGGTCATAAGTTCCACGGCCCCAAGGGCGTTGGCGCTCTCTACTGCCGCCGGGGTCTTCCTCTGGTGAATGTGATTGAGGGCGGCGCTCAGGAGCGTGGCAAGCGTGCCGGCACCGAAAACCTGCCCGCTATCTGCGGCATGGCCGCTGCGCTGGAAGAAGCCTGCGCACACATGGACGAAAACGCTGCAAAAGTCACCGCCATGCGGGATAAGCTCATTGCTGGGCTCAGCAAAATTCCTCACTGCGCCCTGAACGGCGACCCCGTGAACCGGCTTCCCGGCAATGTGAGCTTCTGCTTTGAGGGCATTGAGGGCGAAAGCCTGCTGCTCCTGCTGGACATGAAGGGCATCTGCGCTTCTTCCGGCTCCGCCTGCACCTCCGGCAGTCTGGACCCCAGCCATGTGCTGCTGGCCATCGGCCGGATTCACGATGTGGCTCACGGTTCCCTGCGTCTTTCTCTCAGCAGCTACAATACCGACGAGGAAATCGACTATATTCTCGCCGAACTTCCCGGTGTTGTGGAATACCTCAGAAATATGTCCCCGGTCTGGAGAGATCTGATGACCGGCAAACGGCAATTTATTCTTTGATAGGAGATTTTGGATATGGCACTTTATAGCGAAAAAGTTATGGATCACTTCACTCACCCCCGCAATGTCGGCGTTCTGGAAGATGCCAACGGCGTCGGCGAAGTCGGCAACGCCAAGTGCGGCGATATTATGAAGATCTACCTGAAGATTGAGAACGACATCATCGAAGATGTAAAGTTTGAAACCTTTGGCTGCGGCAGCGCCATTGCTTCTTCCTCCATGGCCACCGAGATGATCAAGGGCAAGTCCATTTATGAGGCTATGAGCCTTACCAATAAGGCCGTTGCCGAGGCTCTGGACGGTCTGCCCGCTCACAAGCTCCATTGCTCCGTGCTGGCAGAAGAAGCCATCAAGAAGGCTCTGCAGGACTACTTCGATCAGAAGGGCATCCCCTACGACCAGAATATGTTCCCGGACTGCGCCCATTGCGCTCACTGCGAATAAGCCTATGATTGTATCGACCAAGGGGCGCTACGCTCTGCGTGTTATGACCCGGCTGGCGAAAAGCGCCCCCGGGGAGTACATCCCCCTGAAGGAGATTGCAGAAGCCGAAAACATTTCCCAGAAATATCTGGAAGCCATTATGGGAGCTCTCTCAAAAGGTGGCTTTGTGGACGCCGTCCACGGGAAAGGCGGCGGCTACCGGCTGAACCGAACTCCTGCCGAATATACCGTAGGCAGTATTCTGAAGCTCACCGAGGGCAGTCTTTCCGCCGTTTCCTGTACTTCGCAGGGCCCGGCCGCCTGCTCCCGCTCGGAATGCTGCATTGCAAAGCCCATGTGGGATAAGCTGGATGCGCTGATTGACGATTTCTTTGAGGGCATCACGCTGGAAGATCTTCTGAACGACTGTCAGGACTTATAAATAATTACCCGCCGCGGATAAAACCGCGGCGGGTTTTTTGTTCAGGCACGCACAGTCCGTGAGTGGTAATCCGAAGTTCCCGTGCGGATCTGGCGGATGCCGGAAGCATCCGTCACCCGCTTGAATCCGGTCAGTACACAGCCGTTATATACCTCAATGGCATTTCCGCACTGCAGACTGATGGAGAAAGGCTCCCTGACCGTCGGAGGCTCCTCCGCCCCGGCGGGGTAGTATTCTTCCAGACGGAAGTTCCATGTTTCCTCTTGTGTCACCGGGGGAGGCGACGGAGTTGTGCCTTCCGACGGTTTCGGGTACACCCGTTCTGCCGTAAAGGATACCATATAATCGAGATATTCTCCCCCTACGGTCACCAAAACCTCCGGCCGTCCCTCCCATACATTTTGCAGGAGCTGACCGTGATAGGATACCCGTACCGGGATGCGGAACACCCGGGAGGTGCTCAGATAGGCACAGCTTTCCTGACGGCATACGCCGCCGGTTCCCTGCAGGATCTGACAGATCTGCAGTGCCCTGTCCTCACATTGCTTTGCATCGTAATCGTCGGGGCAAATCACATCCACCTGAACGGTGAGGCATTGCTTCTCCTGCTCCATTCTCAGGATACTCACCGCCGCCACCACATCGTGAACCGTCATAAGATTCCCGGCAGGGCGGGCACATTCTGCCCGGACTCCGTTATTTTTCAGGGTATCGATGACAAAATCAACTATTGAAATCCCCAATTGTCCGGCTCTCCTCTCTCATCACACAGGCACCAGCTGTAAATCCATTCGTTGCGGTACCATACTTTTTCGCTGCGGCGGACGGTGTACCACCGCTCCCCCAGGCGCAGTATTTCTCCCTCTGCGATTTCCGGCTGAGGCGGCAGGATCAGACGGTACTGCCCGCCGGGGACTCTTCCCAAAGGGGAATAAATGGAGCGCATATTCTGCCACGCCAGAGAACCCGTGTGCTGCAAAAATCCCCGCAGAATCACATCCCCCGTAACTCTCCGCAATAAAATATCCGTCCCGTACTTTTTGAGGGTTCTCTCCACAAGTTTTCTCACCGTCACACCCCCATAAAGGTAAACTGTTCCGTCATATAGGGTCTCATAATGACCTCCGCCTGATACCGCAGGCAGCAGGCCGCCGGATTTCCGCCGCCCCGGTTCAGTTTGAAATCTCCCGCCGCAATACTCTGGATGTTTCCAAGCTCATCCGCCTCGGACAGGGCCGCCAGCGCATACAGGCTGGCAGCCGCAATGAAATCCGCCTTGCAGTCCTCCGGAGTAAGCCCCGGCCGCAGCCGCACCTTCAGGGCACTTTCCGCACTTCTGCACAGCATTTTAAGCATTGGCAGATTCTCGCTGTCCGTGTCTTGGATCAGAACCAGCGCCTGAGCGTAGATCTGTTCCGTCAGCGTCATACTTTCAAAACGGCACTGGCGCCGTCGCAGATCTTGCCGAAGCCGGAGATGGAAGTAATGGCTGCTCTCTCCAGCTGACGGTCAATGAGCTTGTCGTATTCCACCAGCACATCCCCGGCTCTCACCAGTTCCAGAGCATAGCGGCTGTCGAGACCGATGATCGTGCCGTCTGCAACAGCAGAGGTGCGGTGCAGCTGTGCGCCCAAGGGGGTGGTGAGCTTGCCGGTGCCCTGGAAATTGAGGCCGGTCATGGGATTCTGCAGCTCGGGAATCTTCAGCATCTTGGTCATGGTTGCGGTGGAGCAGAGGATGGTGTTCATGGTGTAGGGATCAAACTGCCCCCAGAATTCCACCATCTGATCGTAGCCAAGGGTTCCCTTTGTGCCGGAAATAGGAGAAGTGCCAATGGTAAACTGCTTTGCGGAATTGGTGTTGCCGTCACCTCTGACCAATACCTTGACCGCATCGGCAACCTGCTGCTTCTGAATGTGGGAGCCGATCTGACGAAGCATGACTCCGAAAAGATCCAGCTTCTGGAACCGCAGAGCCTCATAGGAAGCCACCAGCATTCTGCCCCGCTTGGAGAGTTTTACCAGATGATCCTTGACCTTCACTTCGGTGGTGGGGATAGGGTCACATTCTGCCACAACGTTGAGTTCCATGTCCTCATCGGTGGGATTAGAGTAGATGGAACGATAGTCCATGGAATCGATAACGGTAGTGGTTGCGGTAATGGCAGGCAGAATGTCATTTTCCTCCATACCCTGCCGGACAGTTCTTGCAATGTACTCCGGGAACAGTACCGCAGAATCCATTGTGGTGAAGAACTTTTCCACCGTAGAAGAGCCGCTGCCCTTGGCACGGATGCCGAAGCGCTTCAGCTGACGCTGGAAAGCATCGGTGCCCTCAAGGGCGGTGCCGCGGTAGTTTTCGCTGGGGTCCAAAGACTCCAGCACCTGTGTAAAGCTCATGCCCGCCTGACGGTACATGCCCTTTTCCAGTCTCAGATTATCATAACCCATTTTTCATTTCCTCCTAAATAAAATGTATATGGTCACCGGGTTTTCCCCGGAAAAACCCAAAAATCAGATCAAAAAGCCGCTGTCTACCGACTCTTTCTCCTTCTGGAAAACCCCCAGCTGGGTCACAGGCGGCATATATTCCGCCATGCGTGCATCCAGTGCAGTTTTCATTTTCATCAGCTCTTCTGCCCCCACCTTTTTGGTGATGCTCCGCAGTACCGGCTCTTCGATGCCGAGATCCAGCCCCAGACACAGCCGCACCACATCGTTTTGCAGCTGTTTTTCATAGGTTTTTCCCAGTTCTGCCTCACGGTAAAGTACCCGGTACTCCTCCTGAGCGCCGAATTCCTCCGCCAGCGACTGCAAACACCGTTTGCCGCCGCCCATGCCCTTGATGACACCGGCCTCCCGCTGGGCGGGCACCGCCACGAAGGAAAATTCGTAGGCGTCCATAGGCTCCTTCAAAATGGCGCAGCATACCTGTCCGTCGTAGATTTCTCCCTTCTGATGACCGCAGTCGCCGTATTCCTCGCCGCAGATGGAGCAAACCGCCCGCCCCATAGAGCAGCCCACGGACACCTCCTTCTTGATTCCCGCCTCAATATCGGCAATCACCTCGTCAGCGCTGCCGCCCCGGCGGATGTAGGCCCACGCCTTGATGAAGGTCACTTCCCGTTCCTTCACGACCTCCGTCTGGAAAATCCGTGCCACCTGGGATTGGGTGCTCCATTTGTGATCCACAATCCCGGTCTTACCGATAAACAGCTTTGCAAGTTCCGGCAAAGCCTCCGTGTCGAATCTCTCTCCGTCCCGGTCGATCTGATCGTCGCAGAGCCGCAGGGAAAATACATATACCTGCTCCGCAGTAAGATGCGCCTTGGCCTGCGCATTGATGGCCTCCAGCTGGGGGGCCGTAGGGGTGCCGCCGGTAAGCGCCTCCGTAGCTTTTTTGATTTCCATAGTCAAACCTCCTTTTTGATTTCCGCTCTGATTTTTTCAGCCTGAGCAATGTAAAGATCCGCCTGTGCCTCCTCGGTAATATCCTGCAGGCTGATGCTGTCCCATTCGATCTCCACACGATCATCCAGCCCTTCCAGCGCCAGATAGGTTCGGCAGATTTTCTGCAAAGCAGGCTCCACCGTCCGGCGCAGCGCCCACAGTTCCGATGTGAGGATGTCCGCCTGCTGGGTGCTCATCCGCTCGGTAGTGCTCCAGTTCAGGCCAAGCAGGAAGGGCGGCAGCCCGGTTTTGGCCACCAGCTGCTCCAAAATCTGCCGCACGGGAACCTGAGATTCCGGGATAGGCGTATCGCCGCCGATGACCTTGATCTCCACATCTCCCACCGCCACGAAGTCCCGTACCGTGCCGTTTTTGGTGTCTTCCATGGCCCGGCTCCACTCCTGTGCCATCTGCTTGCCCCGCTCGGCAGCAGTGTAGGGGTCCATGTTGCCCCCATCCTTGCAGATGACGCTGTAGCGCATGTTTCCGCTTCGCTCCCAGTTGGAGCCAATGGCGGCATAAATCTTCATCAGAATATCCGCAAGGAAAGGCATCCCCCTGAAAATGCTGACGCCGTAAGGATGCGCCGCTTCGGGATTGAGAGTGGTGAACAGCAGCAGATGCTGATAGGGCAGCGGCCGCATTTTTCCGTTCTCATCCGGCCCGCAGATGGTAAGATCCAGAGCGTTTTTCCCCTCCAGAATCTCCAGCTTTGTCACATCGCCCCAGCAGACCGCCTTCAGATGCCCCCGGTCAATGACCATCTCCCCCACCGATCTACCGTATACCAGCAGGCTGTCGAGGAATCCCGCAAGGAAGCTGTCGATGCCCACCTGTCCCCAGCCGCAGGGAACAGTGCGCAGAAATCTTTCCAGTTTATCCTGCGTCTGCCGATTGGGGCAGTGCGCTATGAAGCCTCCGGTGAGCCGTACCAGCTTTCCTATCGCCGCATCCAGTACCGGAACGGCCTCCCGCAGCTGCCGATAGATCTGCTCTTCCCCGGTGCCCAGAGGCACATATCCCTGCAAAGCCCCGAAGGGATGCTCCCAGCCCCGGCGAAGCTGGCAGGCCTGCGCCGCTGCCGGGACTTCCTTATGTTTTTTCTTCAAATTGATCCGCTCCTTTCGCATTTCCTATTTTCTCCGTTCCACGCTGACGGCGGCAAACCCCGCCGGCGCTCTGCCAAGGACGGTAGCAACGAAGTAGCGCATATCATCCATGGCATGGTCATTTTCTTTTTTGACACGATCTTTGGCTCCGCTGGACAAATCCCACACATATTCGTCCATCTCCCGCAGCAGATCGGTGCAGCCGTCGCAAATAACGATTTTTCCTGCCTTGAGGCAGTCCGAGGTGAGTCGGATGCCGGACAGCACATCATTTTCCGCCTTTTTGACCGTCCAGCCCTTGTGCCGCAGTGTCTCGATGAAGCTGGCCGCCGATGGGTCTGCCACCACCGCTGTTATGGTGCGTTCTCCCGCCAAACGAGCCAGAGCGGCAGCATATTCTTCGTCGGTCATCTGGCGCATTTCCCGCCGGGAATTGAAGTAAAATTCCTTCACCCGATACCACACGCCCTTTTGCAACCCCCAAAGCCCCATGGAGGTGGGATTCACCGTGCCGTAGTCGCAGGAAATGTACCACTTTTCAAATTCTCCCGGCGGCACCGGGCGAACCATTTCCGGCTCAAAGAAATCGTAGACCCGTCCCTCCGCCTGCGCCCACTCTCCCAGAATGAACCGCCGGTGGAATACGCCGGTGTAAAGCCGCTGATATCGCTGGCGGATAGCCTCCGTAAGGGAGGGATTATCCTCCATGGTAAAATGGAGCCGCAGGCAGTTTCGCTGTTCCGCCTCCAGAATCCAGCTGCGGTAAAACCAGTGGCTGGGGCCGGCAGGATTGCAGTTAAACCACAGCCGGCTTCCCTCCACAGAGCATCGGGCGCAGGCCTGCTCCACAAAGGAGCGGGGCATCAGCGCCACCTCATCCAGAAGCACCCCTGCAAAGGTGATGCCCTGAATGAGACTTGCAGAGCCTTCATCACGTCCGCCGAAGATGTAAAACTGATTTCTGTGCCCTTTGAAAGTCACCGTCACCAGATTTTCCGTCCGCTTTTCCTTCCACGATGCCCCAAGGCCCTCCAGCTTTGGCAGGATTTCCGACAAAACATTCCGCCGAAGCGAGGCAATGGTTTTTCCGCATACGCCGAAGCGCCGCCCGTCAAAGCACACCATGGCCCACAGGAAAAAGGACAGTCCCATGGCCAGTGTTTTTCCCGAACGGACAGCCCCATCGCATACGATTGCTTCTTTGCTGTAATAGGGATTTCCCGGCATCCACCAGGACAGCACGGTTTTCTGTTTCGGGGAAAACTCCCGATAGCTCATTCCTTCTCACCCGGCTCCTGCAAAGCCTTCAGGAAGGATTCCAGATCCTCGCCCTGCTCTCCCGCCAGTAATGCCAGCTGTTCCAGCGCCCGAAGCCGATCCACCAGCCGCAGTTCAATGGTGCCCTTGTCGTTGCGTTTCAGCTCTGTCAGCAGGCTGAGATCCAGCCCCTTGAGATCCGTCCCTTCCTCCAGCACCAGTTTCACACAGTCGTTGGCGTTTCCAAAGGCCAGTTCCGCCAGCCGCCGGGCCACATCCTCTCGGGTGAGCTTTCCGGAGCGAATGCGCTTTTGCAGTCCCCCGACCGTTTTCTTAGTTTCCATAGCTTCCCTCCCTTTCACCCAAGGCAGGAAAGCAAAAAGAAGTTGCATTTTGTCGTGCAACTTCCTTAAAAACCTTTATTTTTTCAATTATTTGGAAAGCTTCGTTGACATATCATCCCCGGCAGTGCTATAATAATCGGGAATTCCAATTGGGGAGAGTGTGCTATGAAAGCCCTGCGTAAGTCACTGATCGTTATACTGGCTGTTCTGGTGCTGACCACAACGCTTCTGTCGTTTACACCTACCACCAGCAGTGCAGATAATTCCCTCAAAACTGCCGATCCGGAGGAGCCGGTATTATCCGCCGATTCCATCGATCCGGCTGTGGATTCCGGTGAAAACGAGTGGCTGAACGAAGGTCAGTATGCAGAAGCAACCGTTTCCGTGGGCCCTGAGATCCCCGGCGACACCGGAAAAGCTTCCTTTGCCTATGACTGCGCCTCTGAAAGCTTTCAGTATATGAAGGGCAACCTCCACGATAAGCTCTACCCCGCCAGTATCACCAAACTCTTTACCGCCTATGTGGCGCTTCAGTATCTGGATCTTTCCACTCAGGTGAAGGTCGGAAAGATCATCGACACCCTCCCCGCTGATTCTTCCGTGGCTCTTCTTTCCGTAGGCGACCTGCTCACCGTTAAGGATCTTCTCTACGGCATGATGCTCCCCAGCGGCGGAGATGCCGCCCGGGTGATGGCAGTAACCTGTGGCCGGGCTCTGGCAGGTGATCCCAAAATGCCGGAAGCCGATGCCATGGACTGCTTTGTAAACGAAATGAACCGTCAGGCCCAACAGTGCGGCATGACGGATTCCCACTTTGTAAATCCCGACGGTTACCACGACGACGATCACTATATGTCCCTTGCGGATGTGGTCTGCCTCGGCAAACTGTGTCTCAAAAATTCCGTCATTATGAAGGCCGCCAAAACCACCGTCTATAATGCCACCCGCCTCAATGTGGGCAAAAAGCTCCAGTGGATCAACACCAACTGGATGCTCCACAAATACCGCCACCCCCAGCACTACCGGGAAAATGTCATCGGTCTCAAAACCGGTTTCACCGGTCAGGCCGGCAACTGTATGCTTTCCGTTTTTGAACTCGACGGGCGCTATATTCTGATCGGTGCCTTTGGCTGTAAAACCAGATCTGAAAGATTCCAGAGCTGTCTGGAAATCTACGACGCTCTGTACAACTGATTCCAACTGCATAGCAAAAACCCCGAACTGTTCCGTTCGGGGTTTTTAAGAAGGAGATTTCTTTATGAAAGCCGATTGTCATATCCATATGGTCTTAGACGGCATCAACTGGAAAAGTGCTATCCACCGCCACGAAAATGCCCCAGATCTTCCCTATATCCGCAAAATTCTCGCAAAATATCAGTCCCTGGGCTATACCTACCTCCGGGACGGCGGAGACCGTTGGGGCGTGGGTGCCGCCGCCCGCCGGGAAGCGCCGAAATACGGCATCACCTACCGTACCCCCTACGCCCCTCTCTGCAAACAGGGGCATTACGGCGGTTTCATCGGCAGGCGCTGGGAAAATCTCACCGAATACGCCGCTCTCGTGCGGCAGACCCGGGACACCGGCGGCGACTTCATCAAAGTGATGATTTCCGGCCTTATGGATTTTGACCACGCCGGAGTGCTGACGGAGCCGGGGCTTTCCCCGTCGGAAATCCGCCAGCTGATTCACATCGCCCATGAGGAGGGCATGGCCGTCATGGCCCACGCCAATGGCACCGAAACGGTGCTGGCGGCGGCAGAAGCCGGGGTGGACTCCGTGGAACACGGTGCCTACCTCCGGGAAGATGCCCTTGCCGCCATGAAAGAAGCCAATACCGTCTGGGTTCCCACCCTCTCCACCATCGGGAACCTTCGGGGCACCGGAAGATTTTCCGAAACCGCCGTCCGGGCCATTCTGGATTCCGCCGCCCGAAATGTTTCCGATTTCGCCGCCATGGGCGGACTCATCGCTCCCGGCACCGATGCCGGCGCATGGGCTGTGCCCCACGGTACGCCGTCGGAATATGCGCTTCTGGCGGAAATTCTGGGAGAAAATACTGAAACCATCCTCAGCCGGGGCACAAAAGCCATTATGGATCGCTTCTGACCCCACAAGAAAGGAAACACACTATGGAAGAAAAATACGCCCGCTCCCGCTGGTTCCGGCAGGCCCGCTTTGGAATGTTCCTCCATTGGGGAATTTATGCCATTCCTGCCCGGGGAGAATGGGTTCGCAGTACCGAGGAGATCCCCGAGGCAGACTACGAACCCTTTGCCGCTGAATTTGACCCCTGCCGCTACAATCCCAGAGAATGGGCAAAGCTTGCCAAGGCCGCAGGCATGAAATACGCCGTTCTCACCGCCAAGCACCACGACGGCTTCTGCCTGTTCGATACCGCCACCACAGATTTTAACGCCTGCCACTATTGCGGGCGGGATCTGGTCAGAGAATATGTGGACGCCTTCCGGGCTGAGGGGCTGAAGGTTGGTCTTTACTATTCCCTGCTGGACTGGCACCACCCGGATTTTCCCCATTACGGTGACCGTCACCATCCCATGCGCCGCCACCCAGAGTGTGGCAACGAAAACCGCTCCTTCGGCCGCTACCTCACCTATATGTTCGATCAGATTCGGGAGCTTTGCACCAATTACGGAAAAATCGACATTTTGTGGTTTGATTTTTCCTATGAAAATATGAACTGTGAAAAATGGAAAGCATCTGAGCTTATAAAAATGGTAAGAGAAATACAGCCACATATTATTATAGATAATAGATTAGAAGGTAGTGCAGAAAATGCAGGTTCTATAAGAACGTTAAACCCTACAGAATATTCTGGAGATTTTGCATCGCCAGAGCAAATGATACCACCTAAAGGGCTTTTAGATGAAGGAGGAAATTCTATACCTTGGGAAGCTTGTATAACACTTAATAACCATTGGGGATACCATTCTCAAGATAAGCACTATAAATCTTCCAAAATG
>RCNI01001506.1_pt1 | contig 12453 bp, 5 predicted proteins | sample 2041151 | NCBI WGS metagenome assembly RCNI01 (sample SAMN09708214, study PRJNA481090) | feces metagenome | isolation source: feces | place: Antarctica: Albino Rookery | reverse complement strand
ATGAATATAATTGGTTCGTTTTCATAAAGCAAAGATAGGTAATAATCCAAAGTGAAAGAATTTATCCCCATGATTTATCTACTGAGCCTATTTTATTCTTTGCTGACACAGTTTAATTTACATCCTCGGCAATAGATTCGTTAAATGAACAAGCTTTATCTATAATGATTAAATTTTATGAGCATAATCGAATGAATGCTTCAGCCCTCGAAACTTATTCGTTATTTACTAAAGAATATAAAAAAGTAATGGATAAAGTATATCCTTACACGTTTGAAGAACTTCTCAAAAAGGACATAATATTAAAGTAACTATAAAGGTTATTTAGGAATCGTATATTCCTAAGTATTAGGGTTTGCCTAATGTTATGGCAAGTCTTCTTTTACAATGAAACTAACCCGTTGGCGGAATTATATCAGTGCTGATTTAATTTCGCCAACGGGTTTATTAATGATTTTCAAGTTTGATTTCAATTGTCCTAATTCTCGGTTCTGATACCTATAAAGTTGTATTCCTTATCGTTTCGGTATTTACGGCGTTTCAGCTCTTTAAGTAGCGTCTCCTTATCAAACTTGTCCAAGTGAATAGAGTCTTGTACGGAATCGTTTTCCGACCAGTCTATGAATTCCGGGCTGTCTGCCAATGCGTTGAAACCTATGAACGTGTTTTTGCGGAAGACATTTCTTTTAGGGAGACTGTCGTTTGGCCAGTAATCTTTCAAGAACGGATAAGCAGATTGATAAGGTTCTTCCCGATAATTGACTTCCCGAAGCCGTTTCTCGAAAATACCTCCTTCTTGTAACAGCGCTTTAGCCCATCCTTGAAGTCGGTTGTCTACGTGTACAGCTTGGTTCCCATGAATGAACAGGTTACCTTCATATTGATTGTCCGAACCTCCGCCCATGATTACTCCATATCTTCCTGTTTGGTAGAGGATGTTGTCTTTTACAGTCAATGCTCCAGCACCGTCATCGTGATAGATTGCACAAGTGCTGTAGATTGATGGAATATTGGCAAAAAGATTGTTTTCTACTATAGTTCCACATTCCGATGGATTGCGTCCGTAATAAAAGGCACCCTGATCCTCTATTTCCTTGCACACGTCATGTATATAGTTGTTCTTTATGAGGTGATTGTTTCCGTTCATCAGAATAGCCATACTGGGAGTGTCAAAGATTTCACAGTTTATAATCTTATTGCCTACTCCGGTAATATGGATGGCTGGGCGGTAGGACTTGGCAATGCGGTTGTTGGAATGGAAGAGGCAATTGCTGACTGTATTATTACCTTCTTCCAATGTCAAGCGGTTGCCTCCACCCATTGAGATAGCTCCAGCCCCGAGGTTATAAAAATGACAATGTTCAATGAGGTTGTTTTTTCCCGCTTCTCTGTTGAATGTCTGGTTGCTATAGAGGTGTTGCTGCAGGCTGCCTACCGTTTTATGAGCGGCTTCGCCTGTACCTTCGTGTCGGTAATCTTTAAAAGGTTTGATTCCTAATCCCATGATGATAGCCAAGTCGCCGGAATTTCGGAACACACAATCGCTGATTTGTACGTTACTTGTTTTATACATAGCGATGAGGGCAGCACGCGAATATTCGAATGTGATGCCTTCTATCCGGATGTTGGATGCCTCTCTCAAATCGAAGAAGGGTTCTTCCAGCATGCTCAGTGCTAGTGTATTAATGCTGGAGTCAGGGGAGATGAAGAAAAGCTCTCCATTGGTACGGTTCAAATAATATTCACCTGGACGGTCTGTCTCTTCTTTGATATTGAAGGCATACCATTTGTTCCAGGCATTTCCAGAAGAAAATCCGTAGAGCGTAGGTCCGTCTGTGGTAAGAGTCCGCTTCTGCTTGTCCAACTTTTCAATTCGGATGGCATCATCGGCATATCCTACGTTGAAATAACCGCTTGTCCACAAATCTCCAGTATCTTCCCAAGATGAGATTCTCAATGAATCGTATTCCATGACCGCACCGCGGTTGGAGAAGTCATCTTGTCGGGGAACCGATCCTTTTTCTAAGATTTTTCCCATAGGAATCATCCCTTCATTGGGCCAGCGTGAAAGCATCATAGGCTTGCCGTTGACAAATAGTTCAGCCCATGCATTCTGGAAAGGTCGGGCAAATCCAACGTTCTTGATGGTTCCGTAATGTTCGATTCCCAAGTCCTTCAGACTGATTCGCTTGACGGCATTGTCTCCAATCTGACAATCAGAAAGAGAGGATAAGGGTAGGTTCTTGCCGCCAGTAAAGATTACCTTTTCGCCGGGAGCTGCAAGGATGTTTATATCCGACATGGTACGGTCGAGCAGGTGTCCGTGACTGAAAAAATACTCTCCTTGGGATACTTCGACGTTGATGACTGCCCGGTTTCCCGCATTCCTTAAAGTACGTATTTCTTGAAGGGCATTCTCTATGTTAGGATATGGCTTCTCTTTACTTCCGTCGGGTTGGTATTCGTTTGAAGTGTTTGCAGAAACATAGAGTGTCTTCTCGTGCGACTCGCATGCAGTCAAGAAGAATGTCATTGCCAGTAAAAAATAAAAACAGTTCATATTGTGCTATATTGTCTTGGTTTCGATACAAATTTACACCTTTCATCCATTGGTGAATAGCAAAAATTCGGGTTATTTGTACTACATTTTAGGGAAAATACTTATTTGAGCCCATTCGGAGGCAGAGGCTTTGATTCATAGGACATTTCCGGTTCACCGATATTTCATTTGCAGGGGGAAAGATTGGTCTCTCTTCTATTTTATTATATCTTTGTACAAGACCGGGTATTTGAACCGGTATAACGAAGGAGGCAGATAGGGGGAGTTTGTTGCACTTGTTACTTGTATCTTCTGTTTTTCCAGTGAAACTCACTAATTACTATTTCATGTTGAAGATGACTATTTCAAAAATATTGCTTGGGCTTTTTCTGTTCTTGTTTTATGGGGGAGGTTACCTACAGGCGAATGAATATCGCAGTTGTTCGCTTTACAAGAAAACCGACGGGCTGGCATCCAATACCATCGATTGCATTGAGCAGGATGCCGAAGGTTATTTTTATTTCTGTACGAACAAAGGGCTTTCTGTCTTTGATGGAAGTCAGTTTAAAAACTACCATGCACAGAATACTCCGGGATTTCCCAATATCGTAAATACATTGGTGGAATTGGATGCGAGGTATCTGCTGATAGGTTCGACGGATTGTGGATTGTTCATTTTTGATAAACAGAAAGACTTCTTTCGGAGATTGGACGGCTTGGATAGTCTCAGCGGCATTCAAACCGTGAAGGTGGTGATGAAGTCGGCTGGCGATGGAATCTGGGTAGGTTGCTCATCGGGTGAGTTGTGGTATATTGATGATTATCGGAAGCTGTTGGAGCAAGATCATACGGCTCAAGATTGGCGGTTGGTTCCGCATCCGTTCAAGACCGTCAACGCGCTTTTGGAGATAGACGGTACTGTCTTTGTGGCTGAACAGTCTTGTGAATTGTATTCCGTACGACCTGTCAATCAGTCCTTTTTGATAGAGAGAATGGTATCTTTCGAAGAGCCCCAGTATATCCAATCTTTTCTTGCTGTGAGTGAGGAGGAACTTTGGATTGGTACGAGCTGCGGAATCGTTCGTTTGATGAAGTCGGATTCCAAATGGTATGTAAAGGCTACTTTTGCCCAGTCGGTGGGATGTGTACGGTGTATGGCTCTTGTCGACGGCAGAGTCTTTGCTGGAACGGAAGGAAAGGGGCTGTTTGAAATCTACCCGGAAACGATGCAGTATAAACGCATGGATGAGGGTTCATCGCAGAAGTACATTATCACCTTGAAAAAGGATAGGGTGGGAAACCTTTGGGCTGGAACTTGGATGGGGGGAGCTGAACGCTTCCAACTGGCGGATCCGTTGTTCTCTCAGTATATGAACGGGAATCCCGAAAAATTTGCAAGTATAGTATGGAGCCTTTTTCCTGTCAATGATTCTTTGGATCGGGTATATGTGGGTACTCAAGGAGGAGGACTCTGTATGTTTCGCAATGACCGGCAGAATATAACGACATGGAGTGACGATTATCCGTCTGTCAGTTCGATTTATGCCGATTCGGTGGGGACTCCCATTTATGTTGGAACTTGGGGAAACGGATTGAAACGCTTCGAACCGGAACGTGGTGGGTATGCTTCTCTGGCTTTACCCGATTTCCAGCATCAACGTATTTTTTCCATTTCTCGCTTCAACAGGTATGAATTGTTTGTGGGAACAGGGGCAAGTGGCTTGTGGCTCTTCAATGAATCTACAGAGTCGGCCAGACCGCTCTCTTTTGTGGACAAATCCCAAGGAAAGTCGTGGGTGCTCAATGTGCGAAAAGTAGAAAAGAACCGCTTCGGAAGGGGGTATTGGATGGCTACCTTCAATCAAGGAATTTTCCTTTTTGATCTGGAAGAAGGTGAGAAGGTGAAAATTCTGGCTCATTTCCCTCGTATCGGAAAAGAACCGATGCAGGTTGCTTCTTTCTTTCAAGACGCTTCCGGGGTATGGATATGTACGACCAATGGCTTGAGCTTCTTGGAATGTAGGGAAGAAGGATACCGACTGTCCCGTGTATCGCAGTTGGATGGGTATTATCTGGCTGACGGATGTATGGAACCGCACGGCCTTCTCTTGCTCGCTTCTCAAGACGGATTGCTGGTATATCATCCCGAACGCAATGATTTGCGAACCTATCTTTCCGATTATAGTATCTACCGAGTGCTGTGTTCAAAAGGAAAAGTCATATTGGGTACTTCCAAAGGATTGATTTCCTTTCTTGATAAGGAACTTTTGGGAAATGGTTCTTACGGAAAACCTCTGATTCGCTCGTTAAGTGTAAATGGAACGGAAATCTATCCGGTGGAATCGGGAAAAGAAGGGAATCCATACATTGATGAGGCTGTCAATTATGCCGATACCTTGATTCTTCCCGCCGGGAACCACAATGTTAAATTCATGCTGTCTGTATTGTCTCCTTATTGCTTGTCTGGAAGTGATGCTTTGTATTATAAGATGGAGGGACTGGATTCTTATTGGAGTAAGGCTGTGCCTCATGATCCTTATGCTGAATATCGCGACTTGCCGGCTGGAAGCTATACCTTGCATGTTCGTTATAATACACCGGATAATTTCGGCAATGAAAGATTGCTCAAGGTTATCAAACGTGAGTTTTGGTGGAAGACACCGCTTGCTTTTGTGGTCTATGCGTTGCTTCTGATGGCTTCTGTCGTTTATTGGGTCGTTCGCTCTCGATTGCGCTATAAGAAAGCATTTGAAAGCAGGTATGAAGCCATCAAGCGTCAGAAAGAGGAAGAAGTGCTTCAGCAGAAAATGCGGTTCTTCACCAATATCTCGCATGATTTGAAGACCCCGCTTACACTTCTCATCACTCCTTTGCTCGAACTCGCCAAACATCCAGAGATGCCGGAAAAATTTCATCCCCGATTGGAATCGATGATTGCGAACGGAAACTTGCTCATGAAAAAGATGAATAAGATATTGAATTATCGGAATTCCTGCCTGCAAGATACTTCTCTGTCGTTGGAAACCTATCCGGTTCGTCAGCTCCTTTATGAAATAATCTTGCCTTTTAAAGAATATGCGGAAAGACAGGGACTGACGTTTGAAATGTCTTTCCCTGAGGAGGAAACGGGAAATCGTATGATGTGTACAGATAGGGACAAGTTGGAGTCTGTTTTAGAGAACCTGCTTTCTAACGCTATCAAATATACCAGTGAAGGAGGTAGGGTAAAGGTTTCTTCCACCTTGCATGACGGAAATCTCTTGTTGGAGGTTGCTGATACGGGTATAGGTATCTCAGAAGAAGATCAACCGCATGTCTTTGACCGGTATTTCAGAATTGCTTCCGATGGCCGCGGTACGGGAATTGGTTTGTATCTGGTGAAGCAGTATGTCGATTTGTTGAAGGGAAGCATTGAAATGGAGAGTGCCTTATCGGTGGGTACTATGTTCCGTTTGTGTTTCCCTTTGGAAATTCAGGCCGCTTCTGACGAAGTGGAGGCAACGGATGAAGGCAGTCAGCCGATAGAATGGAGTGACCAGGAGAATGTCTTGAGAATACTGGTTGTTGATGACAACAAGGAATTGCGTGAGTACTTGAAGCAGCTGTTTTCTCCTTATTATGAAGTGCTTGAGGCTGCCGATGGCAGTCAGGCTTTGGAAGTCATTCAGAAGACTTTGCCCGATTTGATTTTGTCGGATTTGTTTATGTCGGGAATGGATGGGCTGGAGCTGTGCAAGAATGTGAAGACCCACATGAAGACTTCGCATATTCCGTTCATTCTCTTGTCGGCCAAGGATACCGTTTCTACTCGTATGGAATGTTGGGAAGCGGGTGCTGACCTTTTTGAGCAGAAACCTTTCAACAGCCAGTTGCTTCTGGCGAATGTAGCCAATCTCTTGAGAAACCGTAACTTGCTGAAATATAAGTATCAGATAGCTACTCCGGCATTGTCGGTAGCCGAACAGAAGGAGCATGAGGAGAAGAATCTGGAACGTCAGTTCTTGAATGAGGTAAACGAAGGGATTGAGCGGAATCTGGACAAGCCTGAACTTTCAGTCTGTGAGCTGGCAGAACAGCTGAATATGACGCAGGACCAGCTGTACCACAAGTTGAAGGCTTTGTCGGGCATGTCACCGAACCAGTATATCAGGACTTATCGGTTGAATTATGCGGCTTCTTTGTTGAGAAGCGGAAAGTTCATGGTAACTGAAGTCCTTTATCGGGTCGGTTTCAACAATCCTTCTTATTTTACCAAGTGTTTCAAGAAGCAGTTTGGTGTTCTTCCTTCCGATTACCTGAATCATGCTGAAGAGTGTGGGGATGAAGGGGGAGAGCAGAACCCTTGATGGGGCGTTTTTTCGCCTCTTCCGGATGAGGTATCTTCTTTTTGCTTGGGTATCAAACTACACAAGGCTCTGTCGCATTCCTTTGGGGAAGATGACAGAGCCTTGTGTGAGGAAGGAAAGAACCTTATTGCGGAAGAATGGTGAATTTTCCTTGAAGCCTGATGTCATTGGAAGCAGCTCCAATCATGACTGTGAAGTCTCCGGGTTCAACCACTTTCTGCAGGGCTCCATTGTATAGTGCTACATCCTCTTTTCGTAGCTTGAAGGTTATTTTTCTGCTTTCCCCTTTAGGAATATCCCTACGTTGGAAAGCCTTTAATGCAATAGGAGGTTGGGCTACCGAAGCCATTTCGTCGCGCAGGTAAAGCTGAACGACTTCACTTCCGTCCATCGTTCCTTGATTTGTGACGGTACAGTTGATGACCTTTACGATATCCTTTTCGTCTCCTGGAAGAATCTCCAAATCTTTATAGGCAAATTTGGAATAACTTAGTCCGAAACCGAACCCGTAAAGGGCATTGCCGGAGCCTTCGAGGTAATTCCGCTGGTTTCCCAAAGAATAATATACCGGAAGTTGTCCTTCACTGCGGGGTATGGATACGGGAAGACGTCCGGACGGGTTATAATCTCCGAATAGGATTTCAGCGAGGGCTGTACCTCCTTCTTCTCCTGGATACCATGCTGTCAGCAGTGCATTGGCCTTTTCAGAAGCAAGGTTCATGTTCAGCGTGCGGCCCTGTATATAGACAATGATGAGCGGCTTTCCTGTTTCCGCTATGGATTGAATGAGTCTTTCCTGATCGCCCAGCAAATCCAGCGTACTTCGGTCGAATCCTTCGCCACAGTCCATGTCGCTGACGACATTGTCCTTGGCAGATGAAACGGTGGCGGCTCCTGTTGAGACGTATTCCGTCTTGAAGTCACGGGCACTGGAACCTCCCACTACGAGTACAACGGCATCCGATTCTTTGCTTGCACGTACCGCTTCTTCCAAGTTACTGCTGCTAACGTCACGAATTGCACATCCCTTAACGTATCTGATTCGGGTTGACCGGCTTACTGCTTTCCGGATTCCTTCTAAAGGGGTGATGATTTTCCCATCGGGTTGGGGAGCCGTGTAATCTCCGAGTTGGTTATACATGTTGTCGGCGTTCGGACCGATGACTGCCAGGCTTTTTATTTGCTTGCTTAAGGGAAGGACTCCATCGTTCTTTAACAGAACGATTCCTTCTCGGGCGACTTTCCGTGCCAGTTCCCTATGGTAGGTGCAATGAACAATTTCTTGGGCTTTTTTAGGGGATACGTATGGATTCTCGAACAATCCCATCTTGAACTTCAGTCTTAATATATTTGAGACGGCCCTATCTACGTATTTCGTGTCCAGTCGGTTTTCCTTGATTAATTCGAGGGTACGTTTTCCATAAGCATTGGCACCCAAGTCCATGTCGACTCCCGCTTCCAAAGCCAGTTTTCCTGCATCTTTTACATCCGCAGCGATGTGGGATGCTTCTGAGATTCCGTCGATGCTGAACAGGTCGGAAAGAACGAAACCGTTGAATCCCCATCTGTTTCTGAGAATGTCGGTCAACAAGTACTTGTTGGAGGTACATGGAACTCCATCAATGCTGTTGTAGGAGGTCATGATGGAGGAAGCGCCGGCTTTTACTGCTCTTTCAAAAGGAGAGAGGTAATCGGTGAACAGTTGGTGCATGCCAAGACTGACTTGGCTTCCGTTATGTCCTCCTACCGGAACTCCGTAAGCTGCAAAATGTTTCAAAGTGGAATAAAGATGTTTGCCGTCGCTCGGGGATTTTCCCTGCATGCCTTGCATATACGACACTCCCAAGATTCCGGTAAGCACAGGGTCTTCTCCGAAAGTTTCTTCCATTCTTGACCATCTCGGCTCACGTGCGATGTCCAGAATTGGTCCGTAACCCAGGTTCGCTCCTTGGGAACGGGCTTCCAAGGCAGTCGCTTCACCTACTTGGTATATCAGGTCTTTGTCCCATGTACTGGCCATGAGTAGTCCGGTAGGGAATACGGTTGCTCCGATAGCCATGTGTCCGTGAGGACATTCTTCCGCAAAGAATAGAGGAATACCAAGTCGGGTCTCTTCTACGGCATACCGTTGAAGCTGGTTCAAGGTTTCGGCCGATAGCTTAGGGTTCAATCCGTTTGTAAGCGTCTTTTGGGTCCATGGATCGGCTCTCAAGACCGCATAAAAGGTTCCTATCGGCATGTTACCACTCATCATTTCCTTGAATAAGGGGGAAATGCGAGTAGTCGACCCTTCTTTTTCGTACATCTTCCATCCTAGAGGAGATAACAGTTGGCCCACTTTTTCTTCTAGAGTCATTCGTCCCAGCAAATCTTCAACACGCTGTTCTGTCGGTGCGTCTGCTTGTTTATAGATGGGCTGTTGACCGGCAACATGGCAGGTAACAGCTAAAAATGAAATGAATAATGTTTTTCTAATAATCATAGTATAATAAGTTGTACCCATAATTTAAATTTAAACAATAATAAGGTTGGTTGGCTCTCCTATACATGGATGGCTGTGCCTTAGGTAAAAGCATTCTGCTTTATTCTTTCCTTTTTCTTACGAAATATCTTTTCTTATTTCTCGCGGAAAAAAGACTTAATGCAAAAGTATGGATTTGAAAATTCTTTATGTATAGAAAGTGGAAAAAAAAACTAGCATAAAATGGAATAATGAATGCAATAAATTCTGAGAAAAGGTGTTTCTACTAAAAAATACCAGCCATTTCCCGATAATAAGTTATTGTGAATCATTTTATTATGATAGATTTGTAAGGGAAGTCATTAGGATGGGGTCTGTTTGGGTTAATCGTTGAGATTAATCTTCTTTTTCTCAGTCTGTTCAAGGCTTTTTACTTGTCAATTTGAATGTATTATTTAACAATATTTCCTATCTTTGCTAAGATAAAAACCATATTTTATGAAAAGAACCGTCATTTTATTATTCTTGTCTCTATTGCCGGGTATATTCCTTGGCCATGCAAAGAAGACAGATTCAGTTTACGAGCTCTTGCAGCGAGTGACTTCTCAATCGAAATTACCTGTTTCTTTGGAAATCAAGGACCAGGCTGGAAAAAACTACTATCAGTACGATGTGCGTAAGGGTGTTCTGCATTTAAAGGGCTCTAACGAGGTTGCTCTGTGTAGAGGATTCTATGATTACCTCAAATCGCATCATCGTGGAATGTATTCCTGGTCGGCCAATAGCATTGACTTTCCTTCAGAACTTGAAGAAACTGCCTCCCAGCAAAGAGTTTCATCGTTCAAACACCATTATTATTTGAATGTAGTGACTTCCGGTTATTCGGCTCCTTATTGGGATTGGGCAAGATGGGAACAGGAGATTGACTGGATGGCTCTTCATGGAATAGATATGCCGCTGGCTCTGGTGGGATATGAGGCTATTCTTGCGAGAGTTTGGAAAAAGATGGGGCTGACCGAGGAAGAGATAAATGCTTATTTTGTAGGACCGGCTCATCTCCCTTGGATGAGAATGGGAAATATCAGTGGGGTAGACGGACCGTTGAATGCCGACTGGCATGCCGACCAGGTTGCCTTGCAGCATAAAATCTTGCAACGGATGCGGGCTTTGGGGATGAGTCCTATTTGTCCCGGATTCGCTGGATTTATTCCTGAATCGTTCAAGCGCATTTATCCCGACCTGAATTTGGTTGAAACGCACTGGGGAGGTGCTTTCCATAACTGGATGATTTCTCCCGAAGAACCGTTGTTTACAAAGATTGCGAAGGAGTTCATCAAGGAATGGGAAAAGGAATTCGGCAAGAACGATTATTATCTGGTAGACAGCTTTAATGAAATGGAGATTCCTTTCCCGGAAAAAGGAAATCCCAAGCGGTATGAAATGGCGGCTCATTACGGACAATGTGTGTATGAAGGCATTAAAGCGGCCAATCCGAAGGCGGTGTGGGTCATGCAGGGATGGATGTTCGGTTATCAGCGCCATATTTGGGATTATGAAACATTGGGGGCTTTGGTCTCCAAGGTTCCAGACGATAAGATGCTTCTTTTGGACCTTGCGGTAGATTACAATCGTCACTTTTGGAAATCTCAGGTCAATTGGGAGTTCTATAAGGGATTCTATAACAAGTTGTGGGTATACAGTGTAATCCCTAATATGGGCGGAAAAGTAGGCATGACGGGTGTCCTCGATTTTTATGCCAACGGTCGTTTGGAGGCTTTGTCGTCACCCAACCGAGGTAATTTGTTTGCTTATGGCTTGGCTCCTGAAGGCATTGAAAACAATGAGGTCTTGTATGAGCTTGTTACTGATGCAGGCTGGAGTGACGGTCATATCGATGTGCGGAAATGGCTGGAAGCTTATTCGCAGAATCGTTACGGCAAGGTTTCGGACTCTCTTCTGAAAGCATGGGATCTTTTGTTGGAATCTTGTTACGGTACATTTACCGACCATCCACGATTCAACTGGCAACTCCGTCCCGGTTTGCTTAAGAACGGAACCATCCATATCAGTGACGCGTATTTTGAGGGACTGGAACAATTCATTCAATCAGGCAAGGAATTGGGAGACAATGTTCTGTTCAAAAATGATTTGATAGAAATGACTGCCCATTATCTGGGAGGAAAGGCGGAAATATTGACGGAAATGATTGATCAGGAATACCTTTTGGGTGATACCACCCAGGCTGAGTTCCTGCAATCGCGTTTCAAGACAGTCATGCTGGGCATGGATGCCTTGTTGAGCCAGCATCCGTTGTTCAGATTGGACCGATGGCTCGATTTTGCAAAGAATGCGGCTCGTACCGACCAGCAGAAGTTGCAGTATCTGACCAATGCGAAACGAATCGTTACCATCTGGGGACCACCTGTCGATGATTATTCGGCAAGAATATGGAGCGGATTGGTAAAGGACTATTATCTGGAAAGATGGATGCATTATTTTGAATCGAGAAAGACGGGAAAACCGTTTGACTTCGCTGCTTGGGAACGTAATTGGGTAGAAAACGGACAGGATGTAAACTCGTCCTATGCTTCGCTGGATGTGGTGTCGTTTGCAAAAAATATGCTGGATATTACCAAGGACATCTCCAAGAAGAATATCAAGATTGACCGCAAGGATGTGATAGGTTACTGGAGCTTGAACAAGCAGCAGAAAAAGGTTGTCACCCTGGATATTTCTTCTAGTATGTTGAAGAAGATGCACGGATTCAGACTGGAAAGTCTGAAGGGGGATGTACCGGTGAAAGTCTTGTCGTTCAAGTTGGTTGCTGACGGAAAAAAGGTGGTAGAATCCAATCTGCCTGTTTCTTCCCGGGACCATCAGATCGAGTGTTCTTTTACGTTACCGGAAGAAATGTCATCTAATAACGGATGTGTACTAAGCATTGAATTGCTGGCAGAGGAAAATGCCGCAGGAACAATCTGCATAAAATAAAGGGGAGGTATTTCCCAAATGACGGCGAAGGGGGTGTGTCAAAATGTATATCAATACAAATTGATGCACCCTCTTTTTTATAACAAAGGTCCGCACTTTCACAAGCACGGACCTTT
>RCNI01003505.1_pt1 | contig 12455 bp, 12 predicted proteins | sample 2041151 | NCBI WGS metagenome assembly RCNI01 (sample SAMN09708214, study PRJNA481090) | feces metagenome | isolation source: feces | place: Antarctica: Albino Rookery | reverse complement strand
TCTGCACCCAGCGTCAGACCTGTGATTTTATCCATATCCCCTACCTTTGCCGTCAGCATGATAATGGGATAGTAGTGTTCTTCCCGGATCTTCTGGCAAAGCGTAAAGCCGTCGATATCCGGCAGCATCACATCCAAAATCGCCAGATCCACTTTCTGGGTCTGGGCACAATGCAGTGCGCTGGTGCCGTCATAGCATTTCAGCACCGTACAGCCTTCGTTTTTCAGATAGACCTCTACCAGGTCCGCGATTTCCTTTTCATCATCCACAACCAGAATCGTGTCCGACATCCAATCGCTCCTTTCTGTTTCCGGTTCTATTATATCAGAAAATCAACCGCCTTGGTTCAAAGAAAGTCTTACGAATTTCTTATATTTTCCTGTTTGCAAATGAAAACGGACCGGTCTGCACCGGTCCGTTTTCTTCTTTGGGCAAGCAAACTGGTTTTACAATCTGTCTGCTCCCGATTCTCACTCATCCACTTTACCTGACATTCCACTCCACCAGTTTTTCCAGACCCTCGGGTCCCACTTCTGCGAAAGCAGATACATTATCCAATGTCAGGTGATAGGATTCAGTTTGGTTTTTGTTTTCTCCGGCAAGGAAGAACTCATCCACCTGCTGCTCTGCCATTGCCTGTACCAGCGGCCATGCTGCCTGCGCAAAGGCAGTTTTGCCTTCAACCGGATTGGTCAGCGTAGCATGTGCATACCATCTGTGATCCTGTTCTGTAAACAAGCCATCGGTAGTAATGGACAGCCGCCGCACCGAAGTGGGGTCGATCTGCGCATAAACGGCACTTTGCTTTTCTTTCGCCTGCACCATGATCTGTTCCTGGGCAGGGGGACCAAAGGTATCCCACAAATCCGGCAGCATGGCCGCCCCGATGGAGCCGAAAATCAAAATCAGGCACAGCAGGGTCATGCCAAAGCCCACCTTGATTTGACGGTCCCCCTGGCGGATGGACGCCACCAGAATCTCACCGCCCAACAACACCAGAATCAGCGGTGCCAGCTTCATCAGCCAGAGCCAGTTCCAGCCGGGAACCAGCAGGACACTCGTAATCAGAAGACCCAGCAGAATCATCACAACGCCCAGGGTCACACGGCCCACATAGCGGGGAGCCGGTTTTTCGGAAGGCTTCTTGGCCTTTTCCGATGCATTCGTTTTTTCCGGTTCCGGGCGCGTCTCGCCCATTCCCTGTGCTTGGCCGATTTCATCGGCCGGCAGTTCTTCGGGCAGCCACTGGTTATTGCTCTGCTCCGTCATTGTTCTCCCCCCTTGTATTCTTCAAAACTCTCGGCATCTTTCTTGTCGCCTCGAATCAGCCACACGCCAACCAGCACAAAAATGACGCCAATGGTAATCCCCGGGATATCATACAGCAAATTTGACAGTACATTACGGAGAGGGAATCTGTCCGGAATCATCCGAATCAGCGCATGCAGCAGCGGGCTGACCATTGTTTTATACAGGCCACCCACGCCCAGCAGCACAAAGCCCCAGCCCATCAAATGGCCTTTGGCAAACAGCATACGCTTCATGTCCTGTTCTGCCAGGTTCAAGTGTACCAAATAATCGTCCTTCGGGGCGGTGCCGTCCATCAGCTGCGGCCGCAGGTTCAGGGAATCAAAAAAGCTGTACATCCAAACCACCAGCGACAACAGACCCAGAATCGGCATAAAGGTAACGCCGATCATCAAGGGCAGCAGAAACAGAACAATCAGGCTCAGGCCCCGCTTCATATAGCCCTGATACATCTGCCCAGCACCCGGGCAGAAAGAAAACAGAAATGTCCAAACTTTATTTCGTTGCATCACGCATTCTCCTCTATCGTTTTATTTTGTGTTTGTTCTGCTTCAGCGGTTTCCGGCATCTCAAATTTGGGCGATACCGCACCCCGCACCCGGTCAGACCAGTTATCTACCGCTTGCAGGATTTTACTGCTCAGGCTGGGCTGGCAGTCTTCCAGCTCCATTTCTTCAGACGGTGCAGTAATGGCGGGCTGTGGCACCCACTTGGTACTGCTCACCATACCTTCGCTGAAGCTTTGGAACATTCCGGTGTACCACAGAAAACTGCCAATGGCCACCGCCGCCACTGCTGTGGCGTACCGCCGTACCGCTGTATTCGCCTGGCGAGTATGCACTTGCCGCATCACCGGCAAGGTCTGGTGGATTTCGGGTTCTTCCAGCACATCTCCGGTCAAAAGTGCGGTATAACGGTCCAGGCAGGCATCACAGAAACTCAGATGCTCTCCCACTTCCAGCCGGGACATTTCGTCCAGACTGCCGTCCAGCAACCCCTGCAAGGCTTCATCCGTCAAGTGACCGTCGCTGAAAAATAATTCTGTCATGGTGCAGCACTCCTTTCCTGAATTTTCTGCTGTAAGATCTTTTTGGCACGTGCCAGCTGCGTGCGTACTGTCTTGGGCGGTCTGCGCAGTGCCTGCGAGATTTCTTCCACTGTCCGCTCCTGTAAAAAATACATCTGGGACACCAGCAAGTAGGGTTCTTTCAAACTGTCCACCATACTGCGGATGGCTGCTGCCTCAGACGCAGACTCCAATTGTTCTTCCGGACCGGGTGGTGCAGCTGTGCCCGGCAAAGGGTGTTCCAGCATTCCCTCGTCGCCCGGTGTGTCCACCTTGCGATGCCAGGCACTGCGCAAATGGTCGGTTGCTTTGTTTGCCGCAATGCGGGCAAGCCAAGGCTTATACTTTTCCGGCGGGCATCGGTCGATATGGGTAAAGGCCGCCAAAAAGGTTTCCTGGGTGAGATCCTCCGCCAGCTGATGATCCCTTACCAGTTGGAAGCAGACGGTGTACACAAGGTTCTGGTACTGGTCTACGATCTTTGCAAATTGTCCATTGGTCACGCCATTCTGCTCCTCCTTTCTGTGTCCTTCTGTACTCTAAAACGAGAGAACACTGCTGCTTGCTTCAACTTTTTCTGAAAAATGCAAAAAAACTTTATAGGCTTTTTGCATTTCATGTACGCCGGGGTGCATCCTGCGTTGTATACGGTTGCTCGTGCATTGTCTTTCTGTTACGATAGCCTCAGGAGGTGAACCCATGAAGCTGATTGTGAACGAAGACCCATCCTGTACAGAAACCGAAGTGGTAATCCGATGTGCCCGGCAAGACATTTCGGTGCAGCGCCTTCTTGCTGCACTCCAGGCACTGAACGCCCTGGATGTACAGTTGATCTGCCGGGACCAGGAAGAAATCGTTCGCCTCGCCTGTCACCAGATTTTGTATATCGAAGCAGTAGACCGCAAAACCTTCGTCTATACCGACGACCGTGTGTGCGAATCTGACCTGCGATTGTACCAGCTGGAACAGAAATTGCAGGGGCGTTCCTTTTTTCGGGCATCCAAGTCCTGTCTCATCAATCTGGAACGGGTGCGATCCTTGCGCCCCGAGCTGGGGGCAAGACTACTGCTGACCATGGAAAATGGAGAAAAGATTTTGGTTTCTCGCCAGTACGCCAGTGCCATCAAACAAACTCTGGAGGTGACTTAAATGAAAAAACATTCTGATGTCATGCGAAATGCCTGGACCTTTTTCCTGCACGCCGCACACAACTTTGTATTTTTCTTTGGACTAATTGAGCTGCTGTATGCGCTGCGGTTGCTCGTTCCATCCCTGTTTCTGATCTCGTCCTTCACCGAATACGACGTATTGGACGGTTTGTTTTTCGCATTTTTCCTGATGGCCTTTCAGATGTTCCTTGCCGGGGCGGACCGTTGGACGCTCAAGCGGCGATTGTATGTTCTGGCCTTGCCTGCTGCGGTATGGTGCTTTGCCTTCGTTTTTCGTTACAATCTGCTCAGCTCACTGTATCAATATCTGTGGGCTCTTGGATGGGTGCGGAATATCTCCGACACCGCAATTTTCGTGATTTGGCATGCGCTCTGGATTGGCTGTGCTCTGCCTTTCCTTGCCTTTTATTTGTGGTTGGAATTCAGATTCTGCAAAAAGCAGGAGCAGTATACGGACGCACTTGATCGCTATAAAGCCGAACAGAAAGCATCACAAAACCCCTGAGGTTTCTTTTTAAGAACTAAGAAAAATACGGTCCCCGGCAGCAGCACCGGGGACCGTATTTTTATGCCTCATTCAAGCCTTACGCTATCTTCTTAGCGCAGCTCGATGTTCAGCTTATACTTCAAATCTTTCAGGATCTTGGTCATTGCACGCTCAATCTGCTCAGCTTCCAGTTCCTTGGCAGCATCAGCCAGGGCCAGAGAGAACGCCATGCTCTTCTTGCCTTCGCCCAGGTTTGCACCACGGTAGATATCAAACAGCTTGATTTCCTGTACCAGCGGGCTTGCCTTGTGGATGGCCTGCTCGATCTCGCCGCAAGTAACGGCTTCATCGCACACCAGTGCCAAGTCACGCTTCACCGTTGCAAAAGCACTGATGGGCTTGCAGTGATAGTCACGCTGGAACATGGCAGACAGTGCCACATAGTCCAGCTCTGCCAGATAGATGTTCTGGTTTGCCTTCTGCTCCTTGGCGATTTCCAGCTCGGCGTTTGCCAGCTTGCCGAACACACCGATCTTCTGACCGTTGCACAAAACGGCTGCGGTCATGCCGGGGTGCAGGAAGCAGACCTGATCCCGCTCGTAGCTGAATTCCAGATTGAAGCTGGCAGCAATGGCTTCCAGCACACCCTTCACAGTGAAGAAGTCCTCTGCTGCGCCGTAAACGCCCAGGCACAGGGTGGGATGCTCGTCGGGCTGCTTGGTCAGGGGCAGGCTCTCGGGCAGGTACACCTTGGACAGCTCGAACAGGCGGCCCTCGCCGTTGCCCTTCTTCAGGTTGTCCACGATCACGTTCAGCATAGAAGGTGCCACCGTGGTACGCATGATGGACAGATGCTCCGTGATGGGGTTCAGGATGCGGATAGCCTGACGTGCCTTAGAATCCGCCGGGATGTGCATTTTATCCAAATCGGCAGCGGAGTAGAATGCCATGGTGGAAGCTTCGCAGAAGCCCTGACCTGCCAGCAGACGCTTCATCTTCATTTCCTGCTTCTGTGCCAGGTTCAGACCGCCGTTGGTGACGGATGCGTGCTTCAGGAAGGTGGGCTGGATGTGCTCATAGCCATACTCGCGGATGATTTCCTCTGCCAGATCGGGGAAGTCCTCCACATCATCACGATAACGGGGCACGCTGACGGTCCAGGTACCGTTGTCGTCAGTCACTTCAAAGTCCAGACGAGTCAGGATGTCCTTCATCACATCTTCGGGGACCTCAATACCCAGCACACTGTTGATGCGGGCAGGGGTAGCGGTCACGGTCTTGCGCTCCTGAGAAGCACCAGCAGAGCAGTCAAAGCAGGTGGTGGTGATATCGCCGCAATCCAGCTGCTGAATCAGGTGCAGGGCACGCTTCAGGCCCAGCTCAGTGCTGTACTGGTCCACGCCCTTCTCATAACGAGAAGAAGAATCGCTAACCTGGCCCAGTGCACGGCTAGTCTTGCGGACGCTGTCACGGGCGAAGGTAGCGCACTCGAACAGCAGCTCGGTGGTATCATCCTGAATACCGCTGTTCAGACCGCCCATGATGCCTGCCAGTGCCACCGGCTTTTCGGTGTCGCAGATCACCAGATTGTTCTCGTTCAGCTTGAATTCCTTTTCGTCCAAAGTCACGATGGTCTCACCGGGCTTTGCACGGCGCACGCAGATGCTACGGCCGCCCACATGGGTCAGATCAAAGGCGTGCATAGGCTGACCGATTTCCAGCAGGGTGTGGTTGGTGATATCCACCACATTGTTGATGCTGCGCAAGCCCAGCAGCGCCAGGTGACGCTTCATCCAGCGGGGAGATTCACCGATACGGATGTTGCGCACAAAGTGTGCCAGGTAACGGGGGCACAGATCGGTTGCTTCCACACGAACAGAGATGGAATCGTCCGGCTCTGCGGTGCAGGTGTAGCTGGTTTCCGGCATCTTCAGGGGCTTGTTCAGCAGAGCTGCCACTTCCCGTGCCATGCCCAGAACAGACTGGCAGTCCGGGCGGTTTGCGGTAACCGCAATATCAAAGATGTAGTCGTTCAGGCCAACCACGTCCTGGATGGGGGTGCCTGCCACGGTATCCTGCGGCAGGTCCAGCAGACCGTTTACCTCGCTGCCGGGGTACAGGTCATCATTCAGGCCTAGCTCGGTGCCGGAGCACAGCATACCGTTGGACTGCACGCCCATCAGCTTGCGGCCCTTGATCTGGATGCCGCCGGGCAGCGTGGAGCCGTCCAGTGCAGCGGGGGTATGCATGCCAACATACACATTGGGTGCGCCGGTGGAAATCTGGATGTCATGGCCGTATTCGCCGCAGTCCACCTTGCAGATGTGCAGGTGGGTGCCCTCCTGAGGGACAGCCTCGGTGACCACGCCGACCACAACCTTGTCGATGCCAGCAGCCATGTCGATGAGTTCTTCTACTTCAAAGCCGCAGGAGAACAGGCGTTCTTCCAGCTCCTGTGCGGTAATATCAATGTCAACGTATTCTTTCAGCCAACTGAATGGTACTTTCATGTTCGTAAACCTCCCTTATTCCTGGAACTGCTTGAGGAACCGCAGGTCGTTTTCAAACAGCAGGCCCATATTGTTGATGCCATACTTCAGCATTGCGATACGCTCGATACCGATACCGAATGCGATACCGGAATACACGTCCGGGTCGATATTGCAGTTACGCAGCACCTTGCGGTTGACTACGCCGCCGCCCAGCACTTCGATCCAGCCGGTGCCCTTGCACAGGCTGCAGCCCTTGCCGCCGCACTCGAAGCAGCTTACGTCAACTTCCACGCTCGGCTCAGTGAACGGGAAGAACGAGGGGCGCAGACGAGTACGCACTTCGGGTCCAAACAAGTTGCGGACCAGTTCGTCCAGCATGCCCTGCAAGTCGCACAGCGTAATGCCCTTGTCTACGACCAGACCTTCCATCTGATGGAACATGGGGCTGTGGGTAGCATCGGAGTCAGAACGGAACACGCGGCCCGGGATCAGCACCTTCAGGGGCAGATCATGGGAGTCCATAAAGCGGATCTGTCCACCAGAGGTCTGGGTGCGCAGCAGCAGCTCGTCGCTCAGGTAGAAGGTATCCTGCATATCGCGTGCCGGGTGATCTTTGGGCACATTCAGGCGGGTAAAGTTGTGGTCATCGTCCTCGATTTCCGGAGAATCATACACCTCAAAGCCCATGCCTGCAAACGCATCAATGATCTGGTTTTTCACCAGCGTAATGGGGTGCAAGGCACCCACACTGCGGGTCTTGGCGGGCAGGGTGATATCCACAGCCTCAGCGGCATTGCGGGCTGCCATTACCTGTGCCTCGATGCGCTGTGCGGTTTCCTCATAGCGGGACTGCACCTGTGCCTTGAAGGCATTGACAATCTTACCTGCTGCCGGACGATCCTCCGGGGCAACGGTACGCATCTGCTTCATCAGGGAGGGGATCTTGCCGTTCTTGCTCAGGTATTCCTGCCAGAAGGCACTCAGGGTCTCTTTGTCGCTGACTTTGGCCAGATCAGTATCGACCTGCACAGCCAACTCGTCGATCAGTTTCTGCATTTGTTCTGCTCCTTTCAAAATCGCAGGCATGAAAAAAGGCTCCGTCCCTCGCAAAAGGGACGAAGCCTTTGAAAAATCATGCTCCGCGGTACCACCCAGATTTTGTTCGCCGCAAACAAATTGCGCAAACAACACTTGCCGCATATAACGGTGCTGGCCGTTCTGCACTACTGGGCACGCTGCCGTTGGCACAGACCGCTCGGGAGGGAACTTCGGCACGGCCGCCGTCGAGGACCCTTTCAGCCGATGAAGTCCCTCTCTTTGCCCGGCACTGCGATGCGTACTTTCTCCGTCATAGCGTTTCGTTTCATAACGTATGCTATCGTATCACATTTTCGTCAGATTGACAAGCACTTTGCTGTGATTTTCTTTTTGCAGCTCTGTACATGGTGTCGCTGTCAGCTTTCCATATAATATGTAAAGCAAATTGCAAAATCCGGCAATTCTCGCCAATTGCAGATTGAACAAAAGTGATATTTGTGTTATACTGGCGGCAGTGCAAAAGCAACAATTTTTGTAATAACCATAGTGTCCTGCATAGAATAAAGTGAGGCTGGCGCACTTATTATCATTTCGCACAAATTTTACTCATTTTATTAAACGATGCGCCAAAAAAACGTATACACAAACCCATTATATCAAAAAGCAATTGACAATTTATGTTGGTAACGGTATTCTTATTGCAGTAAAAGATTGGATTGTTACTGTGCGGCAGGCAAAACCAGATTTTGCGAAGGAATACCCGTATTGTCGGTTTGTTTTTTCGCAGAGTCTGTTTTTTTATGTCCGGAGGAACTGCATGCTGGTTGAAAAATCCATCAATAACAACATTGTCAGCTGTCGGGACGATTCTGGCTGTGAGCTGATCGTCATGGGCCGCGGATTGGGGTTTCAATGTAAACCCGGTACACAGATTCGCCCCGAACTGATCGAAAAGGTCTTTCATTTGGAAGACCCGCAGCAAATAGACCGCTTCAAAGATTTGGTGCGTGATATCCCTTCTGTCTATTTGCAGCTATGCACCCGTATCGTAGACTACGCAGCAGACTTTTTGAACACACACTTGCGGGAGAGTATTTACCTCACCTTGACCGATCACATTTATTTTTCGGTCGGCCAGCTGCAAAAAGGCCTGTCCTTTCACAATGCGCTGGAATACGAGATTCGTACTTTTTACCCTCAGGAGTACGCTGCTGGTTGCCACGCCTTGTCCATGATCCGGGATGAATTGGGCGTTTCCCTGCCAGACGACGAGGCTGCCAGCATTGCGCTGCACCTGGTCAATGCAGAGTCAGACGGTTTTCTTCAGGATACCTTGCGGACCACACGCGTCCTGCATGATATCCTTGATCTTTTGATCGAGCGGCTTTCCTTTCAGCCGGGCGATCCTTATTATGATGAGCTTGCAGTTTTAATCAAGTTCCTGGTGCAGCGAAGCTTTTCCAATGCTCCCTGTCCCCCGGACGATCCGTTGCTCACGCAGCTGATTCGCACCCACTGTCCGGATGCGTTTTCTATTGCACAGGATATCGTGCATCGGCTGGAGCAATCCTGCGGACATAAAATCCCTGCTGTGGAAACCGCATGCCTTGCGGTGCATATCCGCCGTGCACATCATTCCGCCGATTTGGCTTGATTCCTTTTGCCGTAATGAAATTTACAAGATAAATCAAAGAGAAAGCAGGTATACATTATGGGTTTTTTGAGTAAGTTGTTCGGCGGTTCCGAACTGGAAATCGGCGCACCGGTTGCAGGCAAGGCTGTCCCCGTAAAGGAAGTCAGCGATCCCACTTTTGGTGAAGAAATCATGGGCAAGGGCATTGCGATTCGCCCTACCGGCAATCAGATCGTTGCTCCCTGCGACTGCACCGTTGACCTGGCATTCGATACCGGTCATGCAGTCAGCCTGGTGTCTGACTTCGGCGCAGAGATCCTGATCCACGTTGGTCTGGAAACTGTCAGCCTGAAGGGCGAGCACTTCTCCGTTAAGGTGAAGAACGGCGACAAGGTCAAGAAGGGCGATATCCTGATCGAGTTTGACCGTGAGGCAATCGCAGCTAAGGGCTTTGACACCATCACTCCTATGGTCATCTGCAACAGCACCGACTACCCCACCTTTAATACTTACGTTGGCTCCGATGTGAAGCCCGGCGACAAGGTTATTGGTCTGAAGAAGTAATAAAAATCAGAAAGGACGATTTTTTCTTATGAAACAGGGTACCGGACGTCCCGCCTTTTCCGGTGTTGCCATCGGACCGGCATACGTTTACCGTAAAGAATCCAACCAGCTGCCCGTTTCCTGCGGTGACCCCGCACTGGAGCAGCAGAAGTTTGATCAGGCTTGCCAGACCGCTTGCGATCAGCTGACCGAGCTGGCTGAAAAGACCCGCAAAGAGCTGGGCGATGAGCAGGCACAGATCATGGAAGTTCAGCAGCTGATGCTGGGCGACCTGGATTTCTTGGACAGTGTTGCTGACATGATTCGTGCCGGCGCAAGCGCAGCACAGGCTGCACAGGACAGCGGCGATTCTTTCAGCGCTGCTTTCGCTGCAATGGACGATGAATACATGAAGGCCCGCAGTGTGGATATCAAGGACGCTTCTCAGCGTGTTGTTACTATCCTGTGCGGCGGCAAGACCGGCTTCTCCATGGATGAGCCTGGCATTCTGGTTGCAGAAGACCTGACTCCCAGTGAAACGGTTCAGCTGCCCAAGGACAAGATCCTGGCATTTGTGACCCGTCAGGGTTCTTCCAACAGCCACACCGCAATTCTGGCACGTATCATGAACATTCCTTCTCTGGTACAGACCCAGATTACGCTGGACGATTCCATCAACGGCAAGATGATGATCGTTGACGGCTTCGAGGGCCGCTACTATGTCGAGCCTGATGAAGCAATCCTGAGTGAGATGCGCGCCAAGCAGAAGACCGCTCGTGAGTACCGTGAGGCTCTGGAGCAGTTCCGCGGCAAGGAAAGCATCACCAAGAAGGGCCGCAAGATCAACGTCTACGCCAACATTGGCAACCCCGAGGACGCAAAGATCGCCATGAAGGGCGACGCAGAGGGCATTGGTCTGATGCGCAGCGAGTTCCTCTATCTGGGACGCGACACCTTCCCCACTGAAGAAGAGCTGTTCCAGGCATACAAGACCGTGGTCGACACCATGCAGGGTCGCCGCATCGTCATCCGCACGCTGGATATCGGTGCTGACAAGCAGGTGGACTACTTCGGACTGGAAAAGGAAGAAAACCCCGCTCTGGGCTACCGCGGCATCCGCATCTGCCTGACGCAGGAGGAGATCTTCCGCCCCCAGATGCGCGCTATTTACCGTGCAAGCGCATTTGGTCCTGTAAGCGTCATGTTCCCCATGATTACTTCTCTGTGGGAAGTGCAGAAGATCAAAGCCTTCTGCGAAACCATCCGCAACGAGCTGACCGCTGAAGGCATCGCCTTTGGTGAAGTCGAGCTGGGCATCATGGTTGAGACCCCCGCAGCTGCTGTGATCAGCGACAGTCTGGCTAAAGAAGTGGACTTCTTCAGTGTCGGTACCAACGACCTGACCCAGTACACCCTGGCAATTGACCGCCAGAACGCTAAGCTGGACGATTTCTATGACGCACATCACCCCGCTGTGCTGGCTCTGATGGAAATGATCGCAAAGAACGCACATGCCAACGGCATCTGGTGCGGTATCTGCGGCGAGCTGGGCGCAGACCTGACCCTGACGGAAGAGTTCATCCGTATGGGCTATGACGAACTTTCCGTATCTCCGGGACGTGTTCTGGAGCTGCGAAAGAAAATCTGTGAAAGTGAGGAAGGCTAATTATGAAGGAGTTCAGTTATGTGATTCAGGATGCTCTGGGTCTGCACGCACGTCCCGCCGGACTGCTGGCTAAGGCAGCAGCTGGCTGTGCTTGCGACGTTAAGCTGACCGTTAACGGCACTACCGTTGATGCAAAGCGTATCATGGGCATCATGCGTCTGGCTGCTAAGCAGGGCATGGAAATGACCATCACCTGCGAGGGTGCCGACGAAGAAAAGGCTGCAGAAACCCTGCAGGCTTTTGCTGTAAGGTTAAGCGGATCGCCAATTTTGGCCAAAGGGCCGTTGTGGGCCGACGGTCTTAGATAAGGCAAAGAGAATTAAGGAGGATCATTCTTATGATGAAATATCTGCAGAAGCTCGGTAAAGCTCTGATGCTGCCCGTAGCTACCCTGCCCATCTGTGGTATCCTGATGGGTCTGGGCTATGCATTTGCACCCGGCGTTATGGGTGTTCCCAACGCTCCCACCGAAGGTTTTATGTACGTTCTGGGCTTCTTCCTGATTAAGGCAGGCGGCGCTCTGATCGACAACATGGCTCTGCTGTTCGCTATCGGCGTTGCAGTTGGCCTGGCTGATGACAACGACGGCACCGCTGGCCTGGCTGGTCTGGTTTCCTGGCTGATGGTTACCAACCTGCTGAGCGTTGGCGTTGTCAGCGTCATCTCTCCCGCTATGATCGCTAACAAGACCAATGAGGTTGCTTTCTCCAAGATCGCTAACCCCTTCACTGGTATCCTGTGCGGCATCATCGGCGCTGTTTGCTACAACAAGTTCAAGAATACCAAGCTGCCTGACGTGCTGGCATTCTTCTCCGGCAAGCGCTCTGTCGCTATCGTTACCGGCGTTGTTTCCATCCTGGTTTCTGTTGTCCTGCTGTTCATCTGGCCCGTCGTCTTCGGCGGCCTGGTTGCAATCGGCAACGGCATCAAGGGCATGGGCGTCGTTGGCGTTGGCCTGTACGCATTCCTGAACCGTCTGCTGATCCCCACCGGCCTGCATCACGCTCTGAACAACGTGTTCTGGTTCGATACCATCGGCATGGGCGACCTGAC
>RCNI01001505.1_pt1 | contig 12458 bp, 9 predicted proteins | sample 2041151 | NCBI WGS metagenome assembly RCNI01 (sample SAMN09708214, study PRJNA481090) | feces metagenome | isolation source: feces | place: Antarctica: Albino Rookery | reverse complement strand
CCCGGGCCAGACGGGGAATGTCCTCCGGCTGGAGGTTTTCCAGATGCTCCAGCGTGTGCTGCAAATACGGCTTCTCACCGTACCGGATGGCGGCTTCCTCACAGTAGTCCAGCATCAGGTGGATTGCCTGATCCCCGATGGTATGGACCCGGACGGAGAAATCATTCTCGTGGGCTTTCAGCACCAGATGGCGCATCTGCTCCGGCGGAAGGGTGGTTTTCCCCACATCGCCGGGATACCATGCGTTGGCATAAGGCTCCTTCAGGTAGGCGGTATGGCAGGGAGACACCCCGTCAAAAAACTGCTTCACGCCATTGCAGTAGAGCATGGGGCCTTGATACCGGCTCCGCATCTCCATGGGACGCAGCAAATCCTCGGTGAGCGTGGGATACATATGGACCCGCACCGTCAGCTTGCCCTCCTGCTCCATGCGGCTGTAAATATCCGTACGGAGAAAGTCCAGTCCCGGCTCCGCCATCATGGACATATCGCAGACAGCAGTGATGCCATAGCGGTTCAGGATGTGCATGAAGTTCTCGTAGAACCCCTCCACCACCTCGTCCGGGAAGTCGTAGATCTGCTTGCACAGAGCGGTGGCGTCGGCCTCGTGAAAGATGCCGGTCAGCTCTCCGTTGGCATCGTGGTCGATCTGACCGCCGGGACGGTTGGGAGTATTCCGGTCAATGCCCAGCTTGTTCATGCCGCAGCTGTTGATCCACATGGTGTGGCAGTCAAAGGACACCATCACCACCGGGCGATCCGGGTAGACCGCGTCCAGCGAGGCTTTCGTGGGAAGCTCCGGACGGTCCCACAGGGAATGATACCACCCGGCGCCGATGAGCCACTGATCCTTGGGCACCAGATCGGCTACCTCCGCAAGTCCGGCCACGCACTGCTCCTCGCTGGTGTCGTCAAAGCTGACCTTCACTCTGGGGTCGGCGTACAGGCTCGCCATAAAGGTGTGGAGATGGGCGTCGTGGAATCCGGGCAGAATCAGCTGCTCCCCAAAGTCCAGCACCTTGGTGTCCGCGCCGAGGCAGCGCTCCAGCATCTCCAAGCCCCCTGCATATGTGATCTTGTCTCCGGTCACGGCTACAAATCCGGAGAAGGTGTCCTTGCCGACGCCTCGATAGATATTTGAACTTTTTAAGATAAAATCTGCTTGTTTCATAGGGAATTTCCATTCCTCCTACCGATTGCATTCCTGCTGATTATACGCTTTGCTCATGGAAAGTGCAAGATTTTATATCCTTTTTTTCCCATGCCGCAGAGCAGGCAGGTCAAGCGTCCTGCCCGATTGAGCCCTTCCGGCTCCGCCCAAAACAGGCTGCGTTTCATGCGTGCAGATATTTGAAGCAGCTGCAGCCGCCGAGCAAAAAAACAGCACCTGCAGCCGACAGGCAGCAGGTGCTGTAACGGTATTTGGTTGAACTCTCCGGACTTGCCGCAGTTCCGGGTCGGAGCGATTCGCTTTCGCTGCCCCAAACCGCTTGAAGCGGTACAGGGGCGCAAGCTCACTTCGCTCCATTCCGGTTTTCCGCCATATAGACCTTTAATTCCCGGAGCGCACGGCGATACTGCGCCTGATCCAGCGCAATCTTTCCCCGCTCCGTGGAAATCAGTCCATCGCTGCAAAATTTGGTGAGAATCCGGTTGATGGTTTTTACCGTCATCCCCACTTCCTCACTCAGCTGCTGACGGGTTTTCGGAATGACGATTTTTTCCACCTTCGAGCCTTTCAGCCCGGAGGCCTGCTGTGTAATATACTTCAGCAGCACATATTTTGCCGAATAAAACAGCCGCTCGCCCCGTGTATAGCTGGAGCAGTACAGCTTCGCCGCCACATGCTCACTGACTCCACGGAGGAGGTCAATATCCCGGCGCAGCCATTGGTCGAACACCGCCACCGGAAGGTATGCCACCAGACAATCGGTCGTCGCTTCAATCGTGACCGAGGTGGTGGCGGCTTTCGCCAGCAGCGTCACTTCCCCAATGAAGGAAACGGCGTCATTCTCTTCAATCATAAAGACATTTCCGTTTTCAAATTCATTGATGACACGGAACGAGCCCTTGAGGAGAATGCCGATCTGCTTCAGCACCGTTTCTTTCTGATGAATGATCTCATGGGGCGCATAGGACACGAGCGTGAAGCAGTCATCCAGCTCCTCCGGAATGGAACCGGTAAATTCCTTCAGCTTCGGCGCCAGCTTCAATACTTCTTCATATCGCATCACAATCACCCCCGCCAAATCATACCATTTTTTGCAGCGAGGAACAAGCGATTTACCAATGACACAGCCACGGATGCTGCTCGATCAGCCGCTCCGCATCGTGGCGAATCCGCTCCCGATCCAGCGTCAGCAATTCCCGATCCTTCATCAGCAGCTTGCCGCCCACGACCGAATGCTTGACATCCGCTCCGCTGGCGCTTTCCACCAGCGTATGCACTGCATTCTGCGTCGGCCAAAGATGAGGCGCATCCATGTCGATAGCGATGAGGTCCGCCAGATTGCCCACTTGAATCGAGCCGAGATTCGGCTCAAACAAGGCCGCGGCACTGCCCTGCGTCGCGATGTGCAGCAGGGTTTCTGCCGGCAGGATGGAGGAGTTTGCCTCTGCAATGCCTCGTGTCACATTCATGACGCCACGGAACAGCCGCATCTCACGGAACAGGTCCAGACCGCCATGGGCCGAACCGTCGGTGCCAAAGCCCACAGGGACTCCGGCTCGCAGCAGCTGAGGCGTGGGCGGAACGCCCTTTCCGCAGTTGGAGAACGGACAGTGTACCACTCGCACCTGATGCTGCGCCAGCAGCTCAATTTCCTCTTGGGAGAGGAAAATGCAGTGCGGCGCCACCATGGAACCATCCAGATACCCTTCCTGTTCCAGCCACACAAAGGGGCGCTGCTGGTACTGCTCGATAAAATCGGTCACTTCGCTGGCATATTCATTCATGTGGGTTTCCACAGGAATCTCATCTTCCGCAGCCGCCTCAAACACCGCTCGCAGCAGCGACTCGCTGACTGCGGTGGGCGTGGTCACAGAATAAATGGGCTTCATGTTGCCGGTCAGTGCATCCCGCAGGCTCCGCAGCCGTTCCACTGCCCCGGGCACAGAGGGTGCCCGCAGGCTGTCCGGTGCGTGGGGATTGTCATTGGTCATCACGGTCAGACGACCACGCAGACCGCACGAATTATAAACCTCAGCAAAAATCTCAGGGTATTTACCGCCTGCATCCACAAAACCGGTGGTACCGCAGGAAATCATCTCCATTGCCGCCAGTTCTGCGCTGAGTCGGGACAGCTCCCCGTCCAGATGACTTTCAAAGGGGACATTGACCCGCTTCCAGATGACCGGCTTTTCATCCAGCAGCCGCCCTCGCAGGAGCTGCTGACTGGTGTGGATGTGTCCGTCGATCAGGCCGGGCATCCACAGGAGGTGCTCCCCCTCCAAAACCGTCCGACCCTGATAGCTCTGGTCGGATGCGTCCACAATATCCAGAATCGTTCCTTCGGAAATCGCAATGGTTTTGTGGGTGAGAATGGTCATCTCAGGGGTCAAATAACTGCAATCCTTCAAGAGAAGGTCGCATAAAATGGGGTCATGTTTCATAAAAACTCTCCTATTAGAGCAATTTGAACAGTGCAAAACCGATGGAGAACACCGCAACGCCTCGTTTCAGCAGGCTCTGCGGCACATGCGCTGCCGTGACACTGCCGATGGTCACGCCCACCGCATGGCTGCATGCGGCAACCACAAGGAACAGCGCCAGCGGAGAAAGGTCGCACGGGCCGCCGTAAATCACGATGGCCGGAAGGGCAATAAACACAGAATCCAGCAGTGCCATTCCCACGGCGACTTTTGCAGAAATGCCCAGTGCAATCAGCAGCGGCATCACAAGAACCGGGCCGCCTGCGCCGGAAAGGGCGCATATGGCCGCAGTCATCACGCCAAGCGCCACCAAAGACCCGGCAGGCAGATCGGTTCGATCGCCGGAATGCTGCGGACGAAGCTCACGGATGACAATGGCAGCGCCTGAGAGCAGCACCACCAGATACAGAATCGTCTTTGCGGTCTGTGCCGGCAGCAAGCCGCCCATTCTCGCTCCGATGATGGCGCCCACAATGCTTCCGACCGAGAGGATGAGGGTCGGACGGAGCGGAATCTCGCCTCGTTTGTAGTAGTTGAATGCACCAATGGCGCCGGAAATCGCAAAGCACAAAAAGCTCGCGAACAGGCTTTCTGTCACCGTCAGGCCACAGGCCGACACAAACAGAATGGGCAAAAGAAACCCTGCCACACCGCACCAGCCGATGCAGAGACCTACGCCAAAGCAGCCTGCGGCTGCAAGGCACAGTGTCACAAGATCAAATTGCATGAGTGAGACGCAGAACGACCTGCGCAATAATCAGAGAGCCAAAGAAGGTGCCGGTCATAACCAGAACCGTGATCAAAACCAGCTTCCAGCCCTGCTTCACAAACATTTTCAGCTGGTTGCTGATGGACATTCCGGCAAACGCGCCCACCATGGTCAGAGGAGCCGTGAAGTTGATCTTGCTGGCGGCTTCAATCACAAAGCCCGAAATGGGAGAGAGCGGGCAGGCAAACAGCAGACCCAGCAGAGAACAGTAGGCAACCGTAGGAAGCTTCAAGGGAATGATGGCAGACAGGCCTGCTGCACACAGAGCAATGGCCAGCAGGACCAGAACGCCGGGCAGCGACTCAGAAAAGGCCACATCGAAGCCGACAAAGTTTGCAGTCATCATGCCGAGGCCGGTGATGGCCAAAGTAAAAATCCAATCTTTGATACGCATTGTCTCTTTCTCCTTATTTGTCTTTGGTCTGTTCTGCCAGCTCGGCTGCTTTGCGGCCGGCCTTGGTCACCCGACCCAGGGTGGGCTCCAACTTGCGATACAGCCAATTACAGAGAGGAACACCAATGAAAATGGCAATGTAAATGCCGTCGATACCGGAAATGGTCTCGCTGGCGGAAGCCATTGCCGCAATCTGATCGGCATACATCGGCATCACTTCGGACAGTGCGGCCACTGCGGAGGACATCAGGATGCCGGCGCCGACGCCGGAAGCCATGCCCAGTGCATAGGGGTGGAACAGGCCGGTGGCAGCAGCCATGGAAGCCATAAAGCCGAAGTAAATGGTGCCAACCATGCCGCCGACAATGTAGACGGACAGGCTTCCCTGTGCCTCAGGAGAGTCCGCACCGAACATATCCTGCATCAAGGCCAGGTTCGTCTCACGGTTGATGGAGTGGGTTGCGCCGACAGCCTCTCGTTTCAGACCCAGCAGCAGGGCAATGGGCATAGCCAGCAGAATGGTGCCCAGATTGCCGAACTCCTGCAGCAGCAGGGCCGGTCCGGCGGAGATGACGGTGGAAATGTTCGCACCGGCGTTGATGCCCAGCTTGGCCACAAAGGGCAGAATGGCGACGCCAACCAGTCCGGAGGCTGCCTTCACCTTCCGGTCATCCAAAATCTTCAGGATATTGGGACCGGTCAGAATGCCGAGAAACAGGGCATAGAAAATCGGGAAGATAATAAAGGTGCCCTTCCAGACCGGAATCTTGATCTGTCCGATGGAGTCAGCGATGACAATAAACAGGAATGCCAGCAGGTAGATGACCCACTCTCCCTTGATTCTGTCAAGCAATGTTGCGTATGCGTGTTCCTTTTGTTTCATAGGATACCCCTTTCGCTCTTTTCAAAAATACCTTCAAATTATAAAGGTATTACCTTTGATTTTGAAAGGACAAATGAGTATATTTTACAATAAAATGAAAATTTAGGGAAGTTTTTGTCGATTCTCTTAACCAAAACCAAAACAAAGCACTCCAGATCATGCATCCATCCTTTCCCCGTTCAAAAACTCAATCTGGCAAACTTTCCGCAACACCTGTATAATGGAGAGACAAAACTGATTTGATTTTCTGATTGAACGGAAGTGTAACCTATGTTTTTGGCTCAAAATCAATCTCAGCAGCAGATCATTTCTGCCAGTATGCAACAATCCCTTCATGTGCTGCAGCTGCCCATGAACGGGCTGCAGGAGTATCTCACAGAGCTGCTTGTGGAAAATCCTCTGGTCGATTTGAATCAGATCTATCCGGAGTTTTCGGAGCATTGTGCTTCGGACGACTGGTCCTCCGTCCGCCCCCACCGCAGTTCCGACTCCGACCCGGATCGGGAACAAATGCTGGAAAACACACCGGATCTGGCGCTGGAGGAAACCTTTGTTTCTCATTTGAAGCAGCAGCTGCCCCAAATCGCCCAGTATCTGCCGGAACGCTATCTGCCCATCTGTGAATATCTCATAGAATGTCTGGACAGCCGTGGATATCTGGACGATCCCCTTGATCTTCTTGCCCCGATTCTGGGCGTCAGCACAGACGATATGCTTCAGGCCCTCTATGCCGTCCAGTCTTTATCCCCTACCGGTGTGGGCGCCCGCTCTCTGGAAGAATGTCTTATGCTGCAGCTGGCGGAGGGGCCTTACTTCAACCGCTGCACGCTGTCCATCATCCAGCACCATCTGGAACAGCTGGCCCGTCAGGATTTTTCCGGCATCGCAAAGGAACTGAACATCCACCGTCGGGAGGCGGAACAGTACTATCATGTAATTCGCTCTCTGAACCCCATTCCCAGCAACGGATTCCGCTCCGGTCACAGCAGTGTTCATTTCATTGCCCCGGAGGCCTATGTAGAGGTGCAGGGAGATTCCATCTGCGTCCAGTACAATCGGAACGCCTGCCCTTCTCTGGAAATCAGTTCTGATTATCGGCTTCTCTACGAACAGACGCAGGACGCCGCCACCAAAGAGTATCTCTCCAAGCAATATGCGCAGGTGAAAAAGCTGCGCTCCGATTTAGAGCGGCGGGAATCCACCATCCTCAGCGTCATCCGACGGATTCTGCAGGTACAGCACGACTACATTCTGCACCGAATCCCGGCTCCCATGCCCCTTTCCGTGCAGGATCTGGCTGACGCCTTGGAACTGAACCCCAGCACCATCAGCCGCACCATCAAGGACAAGTACATTTCCCTGTCCGGTCAGCTCGTTCCTCTCAAAAACCTGCTCTCTGCCCAGATTGGTAAAGGCATCCCGGTCAGCCGCATGATGCTCCGGGTCTGCATGACCAAGCTGGTGGACGCAGAGGACAAGGCGCATCCCCTCTCTGACCAGAGCCTGACCGATGCCCTGCAAACCATGGGCATCACTATCTCCCGTCGCACGACAGCCCAATACCGGACGGAATTCAATATTCCTCCTGCATCGGTCCGCCGGAGCAAATAACCACATTATATATAATAGTATCAACACCTCCCCTGATACAGGGGAGGTGTTGCTGTTCTTTTGGATCCGTTGCTTTTTTCAGTCTGGTGTTGTATGATGAAACAAATTATGCAACTTTTTCACCCATGCAACACGCTGTGCATCAGGAGGTTTTTCCATGATCCGACTGCTTTTTATTCTTCCCTACGCTGATCTGACGGAAAAGGTGACCCGGGTACTGGCCAACCATCCCAGTAAGGATCAGATCAAAGCGGATATTCGAGTGATGACGATGGAGCAGAATCCCTCTCTGCCACGGACGGACTACGACGCCATCATCGCCCGCGGCTACACCGCACGGCGCACTACCGCCCTGTATCCGGATATTCCCACCATTGAGCTGACCATCTCTGGCTATGACATCGTCCGAGCCATTTCCGAGTGCTGCCAGAACTATCACTCCAAGAAAATCGCTATTTGTGGTTTTGGCGAGCAGCTCTATGAAGCACAGAATATTTGCCGGATGTTTGGCACCTCCGCTCAGGTGTATTCCGCTCCTGCTCAGTACAAGGGGCTGACCGATGTGCTGCAAAAGGCCATCGGCTCCGGCTGTGATGCAGTGATTGGCGGTACCTCTGCCTGCAAACTGGCAGGCGAATACGGCTTGCCCTCTGTAATCATCCGCACCGGCGAGGACACGGTGGCTCAGACGGTCAACGAAGCCATTCGTGTGGTGCAGCAGCTGCGGCAGACCCGCATTCTGTCCCAGATGTATAAAACCATCATCTACTCCTCCAAGGAAGGCGTCCTCTATGTGGACACTAAGGGCATCATTCAGGTGCGAAACCGGGTCATCCGCCAAATGAACGGTGACATCAGCCTGATGAATCGCCCCCTCAAATCGGTCATGCCCGCCCTGTATAAGCCGTTTTGCTCGGTGTTGCAGACCTGTCAGGAGGAAGTGGGCTTTATGTACTCCTTCCCCATCACCAAACTGAAGGTGTCCGTCAACTTCACCCCTGTGGTGGTCAACAAAGAGATTGCCGGTGTGGTCATTAACTTCTCGGACATCACTCAGATTCAGGAACTGGAAGGTCAGATCCGCCGCAAGCTCAGCGAACGAGGTCTGAAGGCAAAATATCACTTCTCCGACATTCTCCACAACAGCGAAATCATTGACCAAACCATTGAAGTGGCCCGCCGCTATTCTCAGTCCGACTCCAATGTCATTATTGTGGGCGAAACCGGCACCGGCAAGGAGCTGTTCGCTCAGAGCATCCACAACTGCAGCGGCCGCAGAAACGGCCCCTTTGTGGCAGTCAACTGTGCCGCCCTCCCGGAAAATCTGCTGGAAAGCGAGCTCTTTGGCTATGTAGACGGTGCGTTTACCGGCACAAAAAAGGGCGGCAAGATGGGTCTGTTTGAACAGGCCCACGGCGGAACGCTGTTTTTGGACGAAATCGGCGAAATTTCCCCTCTGATCCAGACCAAGCTGCTGCGTGTGTTGCAGGAACGCCAAGTGCGCCGGATTGGTGACGACAAGGTGATTGATATTGATGTGCGTATCATCTCGGCCACCAACCGCAGCATTTCCCAGCTGGTGCAGCAGATGGATTTCCGCCGGGATCTGATGTACCGACTGGATGTGCTCCGACTGTTCCTGCCTCCTCTGCGCAATCGCAGGGACGATGTCCGCCTGCTGTTTTTGGAGTTTTTGTCCCGGCAGAGCCAAAAGGCCGGAGTCCCTGTCCCTCAGCTGGCGCCCGATGCGCTGGATCTGCTGGAGGAATACCCTTTTATCGGCAACATCCGGGAGCTGCTCAATCTGGTGGAACGGGCCTTTGTCCTCCGCCGTGGAGACTGCATCACTCGGGACGAACTGGCCGGGGTGCTTTATCCTCCGGATTTAGCGGCAGAACCTTACTCCGTCCCGCTGTCTGTCCCTGCTCAATCCCACACCGCCCAGTCTGACTTGCTGGATGAACCGGAGCGCATCCGTCAGGCACTGGAGCGCTGCGGCGGCCGACGGCAGAAGGCAGCCGAGCTGCTGGGGATGGATCGCTCCACTCTTTGGCGCAAAATGCAGAAATACCACATCGAGTGATTCCGCTCCCCTCACCTTTTGCCGGTTTTGGCTCCGTGGGGGGAGCGTTTCTTTTGATGCGCAGTTGCATCTATGTTGTAATTTGTTGCACTGCCACAACATATTCCCCCATACTCCCCTTTTTTCGTTTCGGATCTCCTCTATTTTCTCGCCGGGAACCGACAAAAAAATACTCCGATTCCGTTTTTTCTTTTTTCTAAGACGATTGGCATAAAAATTGCTTGGTAGATAGTACCTAAGAAAGGGAGGTTGAGTATATGTCAACACCATACGTACTTATTGTATTTGCAATTTCCATTGTGCTGATGATCTTCTTGATTTCCAAGTGCAAGGTCAACGCCGCTATGGGCATCCTGATGGCAGCCATTGTGCTGGCCATTGCCCTGGGCACCCCTTGGGAAACCATTGAAAAGACCATCAACAGTGGTTTTGCAGGCACCATCAAGAATGTCGCCATCGTCATCTTCCTAGGCTGTACCATGGGTACGGTTTTGGAAAAGACCGGCGCCGCTCTCCGCATCACCAAGTGGGCCATCAGCAAGGTCGGCAAGAAGAACATGATCTGGGCCATTGCTTTGGCCTCCTTCATCCTCGGTATTCCGATCTGGGCTGACACTGTGGTCATCCTGATGATCCCCATCGTTTCCATGCTGGCTGTGGAAACCAACAAGTCCATGATGAGCTACGGCACTACCCTGTATCTGGGCGCTCTGGTCACCGCTTCTCTGGTGCCTCCTACCCCCGGTCCCGTGTCCGCTGCCGCTCTGCTGAACGTGCCTCTGGGTCAGGCAATCCTTTGGGGCCTGATCGTGGCTGTCCCCAGCGTCATTGCCGCCACCTTCTACTGCATGACTCTGAAAACCCCCGTTTCCCCCAAGGAAGAGTTCCTGCAGGCTGCACGAGAGAGCGAAAAGCAGGAATTGCCTGCTCTGGGCAAGTCCATGCTCCCCATCATGCTGCCTCTGGTTCTGATCCTCGCCAACACCGTGATCTCTGTCCTGCTGCCTGACACCGGCATCGCTCACTTCTTTGCCTTTATCGGCAGCCCCCTGGCCGCTCTGCTCGCCGGCTGTCTGGCCTCTCTGTGGCTGACCGGCCCCAAGTGGAAGACCAAGGAAGTCCTGAACAACTGGGTGGATGAGGGCATCATCGCTGCTGCTATGCCCATCGTCGTCACCGGCATGGGCGGCGCTCTGGCTGCCTTCGTCAAGGAAGCCGGCGTGGCGGAAAAGATTGCCGAGCTGATTGCCGGAACTGCCTTCCCCGCCATCCTGATCCCCATCCTGATCGCTGCTATCATCCATGTGGTCACCGGTTCCAACTCGCTGGGCGTTATGACCGCAGCCGCTCTGGTGGAGCCTATGCTGGCCACTCTGGGCATCTCCCCCGTAGCCGCCTTCCTGGCTTGCGGCACCGGCGCTCTGATGTTTAAGCATGCCAACTCCTCCGGCTTCTGGGTCACCGTTTCCATGTCCAACATGGATGTGAAGCAGGGTATCCGTGCCGTCGGCGGTGCTTCTACCGTGGCAGGCTTTACCGGTGCTGTCATCACCTGCATTCTGGTTGCTCTCCATGTGATCTGATGCGCTGTCCCCCTCTGCAAACAGCCAAAGGAGTCTAGTTATGGAGAAATTTGTGACCCGAGCCGCAAGATTAAATCAGGCCTATGATATTGAACTCATTGAGCGTGAGCTGGTCTGCGGCGAGGACGATATTATCGTCAAAAACCATCTGATTGGCATTTGTGGCTCAGACAAAAACTTCTATCGCGGACACCTTCCCCCTCAGACTGCCGAATTCCGCCAGCCTCCCGAGTTCCCCTTCCTGTTGGGGCACGAGAGCGGCGGTACGGTGGTGGCTGTGGGCAGCCGTGTCAGTGCCTACCAAGTGGGCGACAAGGTCATCGCCTTCGGCTGGAACAACAACTTTGCCGACTACTTCAAAGCAAAAGCGTTTCAGCTTCAGCACGCCCCGGAGGGGCTGGATATGGACATTGTGGCGCTGGGTGAACCCACTGCCTGTGCCATGTACTCCGGTCTGAATACCGGTGTGCAGCTGGGTGACACGGTGGTGGTCATGGGCGCCGGATATGCTGGCCAGATCATCGCCCAATGCTCCAAGCAAAAGGGAGCCTATCAGGTTATTGTGGTAGATGTGCTGGAGGGCAAGCTGAAACTGGCGAAAGAGCTGGGAGCCGATGTGGTCATCAACTCCGTCGAGGAGGACCCGGTGGCCAAAGTCAAGGCGCTCACCGGCGGACGCGGCGCCGATGTGGTGGTGGAAGCCGCCGGAACCGCGGAGTCCTTCAACGCCGCCAGCACCATGATCCGCCACAACGGCAAGTTCGTGTTTTACAGCTGGGTCACTCAGCCTATCACGCTGAATATCAGCCGCTGGCACGACGACGGACTGGAATTTGTCAACACCTGTCTGGTGCATCATACCTGGCAGGAGCGTTCGATTTGGGTCCCCGACACCATGCGTCCCATCATTCAGGGGATGGTCAAAATCAAGCCCCTGATTACCCGGGAGTTCCCGCTGGCTGATATTAAGGCTGGATTCCGGCTGGCGGATGAGGATGACACCGCAATCAAAATCGTTTTTCGACCTTAATCTTCCGTTTTTCTTCAGGGGCACTCTGAAAAGAGTGCCCCTTCTTCTATTGATCTTCGCCTCCGCCAATCGCAGGCACTCCCACAGTCAGCCTTCCGGCGTACCATGGACGCCAGTGCTCAAACCGTCCTGCCGCCACGGCGTGCCGGATGCATCCACAGTTCCTCAGCGGCTGCCGGTTTCCTCATGGCCGACTGCGACCACAGCCACGGCAGACCATTCAGCGCCAAAGTCACCACAGCACCGCCTACCACACGCCGGAGTTTCCCGGAATCCGTCCTCTCGTCTCCAGGGGCGGTTTTCCCGGCTACGGTTTTCCCTGCGCTGTTTCCAGCCGCCCGTCTCCCGGGCGGTTTCTACTCTGCCGGAGGTGAAATACTCTGAAAAAAAGAAGCGGCAGGAAGCTTTTGCTTCCTGCCGCTTCTGCTATATGCGATCTTCTGTCACAGCTTCA
>RCNI01001504.1_pt1 | contig 12459 bp, 10 predicted proteins | sample 2041151 | NCBI WGS metagenome assembly RCNI01 (sample SAMN09708214, study PRJNA481090) | feces metagenome | isolation source: feces | place: Antarctica: Albino Rookery | reverse complement strand
AGTTACAGTCAATGTTGAGAAAAATAAGTATAAATTTAATCATAAAAAGATTTCAAAAGAGAAATTTATTAGTTTTTATCAATCTTTATGTGGAGTAGTTTTACAAGATGAAATAAAAGGGAATCATGATTTTAAGGAAGAAGCTCCCAGGCTGTCGATTTTATTTAAGCGAAATACGAAGGAAGCTCCAGATATAAAAGTAGAGTATTACTCTTATGATGAAGAGTATGATTTGGTATCTGTAAATGGTAAAGCGCATTTTCTGGTAAATAAATCTGATGTAGATGCATTAAAAAAGGAAATAAGTGAATATAAGTGAAAAGGAGGAGTCTATGAAACAATTACCGAAAACTATGAAGGCATTAGTTGCATATTCAAAGAATGAATACAAATTAGAAACAGAATATCCAGTTCCAACATGTGGACCAGAAGATATTATTATCAAAACAGAAGGCTGTGGAATTTGTGCAGGAGATTTAAAATGTAAACATGGGGCAGAAATGTTTTGGGGGACAGATTTAGAAGAACCATGGGTGAAAGTTCCGTTTATTCCAGGACATGAATTTTTAGGAGAAATAGTAGAAAAGGGAGAAAACGTCCAAGACTTTCAAATTGGGGATAGAATAACAGCCGATCAGATTTTGCCATGTGGAAAATGCCGATTCTGTAAAAGTGGAAGGTATTGGATGTGCCAGCCACATAATATATTTGGTTTCCAGCAAGAGAGTAATGGAGGAATGGCAGAGTATGTCAGGTATCCGAAAAATGCAGTAATATCTAAGGTCCCTAAAGATATGCCATTTGAACAGGCACTTTTAATTGAACCGTATGGATGTGCAAAGCATGCAGTAGACAGGGCTCAAATAAGAAATGAAGATATTGTAGTAATCTCAGGAGCCGGAACATTGGGATTGGGTATGGTTACTTATACAAGAATGCAGAATCCCAGTAAATTAATTGTGTTGGATATGGTGGACAGTCGTCTGGAAAAGGCAAAAGAGTTTGGGGCAGATCTTGTACTTAATCCGGGAAAGGAGGATGTAGTTCAAAAAATTATGGATCTTACAGATGGGTATGGTTGCGATATTTATATTGAAGCAACAGGTCATCCATCTAGTGTGATTCAAGGTTTAAAAGCAGTTCGGAAGTTGGGAAGATTTGTAGAGTTTAGTGTTTTTGGAGAACCTGTCACGGTAGACTGGTCAATCATAGGGGATCGAAAGGAGCTAGATATATTAGGATCTCATTTGAGTCCATATTGTTATCCGTATGTTATTGAAAATATTCATAATGGAAATTTAAAAACAAATGGAATTGTTTCAAAAATAGTCTCTATTGATGAGTGGGAAGAAGCATTTGAATATGCGACAGGAAAATATGGGGATTTTAAAGTAGCTATTAAATTTTAGTATGAGTTGTAGTTGGAGGAGGTTAAAGCTTATGGGAAGAATTTATCATGTAGCATTAAATGGAAATGATTATGCACAGGGGAGTGAAGAATATCCATTTCGTACAATTTCAAAAGCAGCACAAATAGCAGAAACAGGGGATAAAATTATTGTACATGAAGGAGAGTACCGAGAATGGGTAAAACCAGCCCATAGTGGATATAGTGAAATCAGCAGGATTACATATGAAGCTGCAAAAGGGGAAAAAGTTGTTATTAAAGGCTCAGAGAGAATCCAAAATTGGGAGTTAGTAGAAGGAACCGTTTGGAAAGCAGTAGTCCCTAACCTTTTGTTTGGGGATTATAATCCATATAAAGAATCACTGTATGGAGATTGGTTTTTGTACCCAGAAGACGGAACGGTACATGCGGGAGATGTGTATTTAAATGGGAAGTCTTTTTATGAAGCAAGGTCTTTAGATGAAGTAAAAAATCCAGTAATAAGAAAGACGGGGTTTAATCCTCCTTGGACCAAGCATCCGGAGCCAATTCTTCATCCGGAAGATACCGTGTATCAGTGGTATGCTGTTGTAGAAAAAGAAAATACAATCATATATGCTAATTTTCAGGGGGCGAATCCCAATGCTGAATTGACAGAAATCAATGTGCGTAAGTGTTGCTTTTATCCTGAAAAAACGGGCATGAATTATATTACAGTTCGAGGATTTGAAATGGGGCAGGCTGCGTGCCCATGGACACCACCGACAGCAGACCAGCCAGGACTTTTAGGCGTCAATTGGAGTAAGGGCTGGATTATCGAAAATAATATTATTCATGATGCTAAATGTAGTGGAATCAGTATTGGAAAGGAAGCTTCTACGGGACATAATCTTTGTACAAGAAGACATCAAAAGCCAGGTTATCAGTATCAGATGGAAGCTGTATTCCGTGCACTTCAAAGTGGATGGAGTAAAGAAAAAATAGGTTCTCATATTATTCGTAATAATGAAATTTATGATTGTGGGCAGAATGGTATTGTGGGACATATGGGCTGTGTATTTAGTGAAATATATCATAATCACATATATAACATTGCTGTGAAACATGAATATTTTGGATATGAAATTGCTGGAATTAAGTTGCATGCAGCTATTGATGTGCAAATACATCATAATAATATTCATAATTGTACTTTGGGAACTTGGCTAGATTGGCAGGCGCAAGGTACAAGAGTTAGTAAAAATTTATTTTATGCCAATGATAGAGATTTGATGGTTGAAGTTACCCATGGACCACATTTGATAGATCATAATATTTTTGCATCTGACTATAATTTTGACAATATTGCACAGGGTGGTGCTTTTGTTCACAATCTTTGCTGTGGAACGATGCGCCGTGAGCCGGTTTTAAACAGAGCAACGCCTTATCATTTCCCACATTCTACGCAAGTAGCTGGAACCACTTTTGTTTATGGAGGAGATGATCGCCTATATCAAAATATTTTTGTTGGCAACGTAGAATCTTATACAGAGCAATCGATTTGCGGAACTGCTGGATATGATGGCTTTCTTTCATCAAAAGAGGAATATATAGAGGAAATTAAGGCACGGGGAATTGGAGATTTAGAATTATTTGAAACAGTACCACAGCCAGTATATATTAATTATAATGCTTATTTAAAAGGTGCACCATCTTTTAAGGATGAAAAATGTAATTATAAGAGTGAATTTGATCCGGAAGTGCGAATTATTACAGATGAATCAGATACCTATTTGGAGATAACAGTGGAAAAAGAGTTTTTGCGGCATAAAGGAGAATTAGTTACTACAGAAACACTTGGAACAGTAAGGATAGTGGATACCGTGTTTGATAACCCAGATGGAAGTATGCTGATCTTGGATACCGATTATGAAGATAAAAAACATTTAGAAATGCCTTATGCGGGACCTTTTTCACATCTTAAAGAAGGTAAAAACAGGATTAAAGTTTGGAGTGGACGGTAAAAGTGCAAGTATATAAGTACAAAGGGAGGAAGACAATATGAGAAAAAAAGTACAATTGGTTACGGCAATTTCTATTTCTATGTTGATTGCTACATCGTTGGCATCTTGTGGTTCTGCTGATGAAACAGGGAAAAATGATGGCGGTGGAAATAACAAGGAAATTGTATATTGGAACATAGGGACAGATAGTCCAGATAAAGATATTGTAGAGGCAGCAGTAAATAAATTTAATTCAGAAACAAAATCTGGATATACTGTAAAATCAGTTCCTACACAAAATGATACATATAAAGAAAAATTAGTTGTAGCAATGAGTTCAGGAGAATGCCCAGATATGTATACATGTTGGTCTGGAGGACCAATGTATGAGTATATTGATTCTGGATTTGCCCAGCCAGTAGATGAATTGTTTGACAAATCACCTATCAAGAATCAGCTATTGGACAGTGCCATTGGACAGGCATCTTATAAAGATCATATTTACGCAATTCCATACCAGAATGTATCCATGTCGGGAATCTTTTATAATAAGGAGATGTTTGAAAAATATGGTTTAAAAGAACCGAAAACATTAGCAGAATTAGAAAAGTTATGTGATACGTTAGTAGCAAATGATATTACTCCCTTTGCATTGGCAAATTCCAGTAAGTGGACTGGCAGTATGTATTTTATGAATTTAGCAGCACGATATGGTGGATTAGAACCGTTTCAAAAGGCAGTTACAGGTGAGGGGAACTTTAATGATCCATGTTTTATCAAAGCTGGTGAAAAAATACAGGAATGGGTAGAAAAGGGATATTTTCCTGATGGAGTAAATTCATTAAGTGAGGATGATGGTCAGGCAAGACAGCTCATGTATCAGGAAAAAGCGGCTATGACTTTAATAGGATCTTGGTATACAGGACTTTTTGCTAATGATAGTAAAGAATTTTATGAGAAAATTGATTGGTTTCCATTCCCAGAAATAGAGGATTCAGATGCGGATCCATCGATTATGATTGGTACAGTTGGGGATCAGTTTATTGTCTTTAATTGTGAAGGGGAAAAGTTAAATGCAGCTTTTGAATGTGCAGAAACACATTTATCTGATGAACTGGTTGAGTTAGAAATAGAAAAAGGGAAAATTCCGCCAATCAAAGGTGTGGAAGATAAAATTAAAGATCCAAATTCTAAAAAAGTTATTGAAGCAGTAAGTAATGCTTCATCAATACAGTTATGGTATGATCAATATCTTCCACCAGCAGTAGCAACAGCTCATTTAGATGGTCTGCAGGAAGTCTTTGGTATGACTATGACTCCACAGGAGGCACAGGAATCTATGCAGAAAGCAATGGATGATTATCTGGTAAATAAAGAAAATAAAATATTAAGATAAGAAAAAATAAGGCCTCAAATTGCAGATTGAGGCTTTATTTTTTTAAAAAATTGGGGTTTAGGAGGGGATTATGTGAACATAGGAACAGATAAAAAAACAATTATAGAGGGGAAGGCAGTTCTTGGAATTGAAATTGGTTCAACAAGAATTAAGTCAGTGTTAATAAATGAAAAAAATGAGCAGATTGCATCAGGAAGCTATGAATGGGAAAATCAATGTTTGAATAATATATGGACATATAGTGAAAAAAATATATGGGCTGGTATTCAGCAGAGCTATCAATCAATGGTGCAGAATGTAAAGGATAAATTTCAGGTAAAGATAAAAAAATTGGTAGCAATTGGGATTAGTGGTATGATGCATGGGTATATGCCATTTAATCAAGCTGGAGAGCTTCTTGTATCTTTTCGTACGTGGAGAAATACAACGACAGAGCAAGCAAGTGAAAAACTTACGCAAATATTTCAGTATCATATACCACAAAGATGGAGTATTGCACATTTGTATCAAGCAATTTTGAATCAGGAGAAGCATGTATCAGATATTACGTTTATGACTACATTATCTGGTTATGTACATTGGAAGCTTACTGGGGAAAGGGTAGTTGGAATTGGAGATGCTTCAGGTATGTTTCCTATTGATATAGAAACAAAAAATTATGATAAAAAGAAGATAGAACAGTTTTCTGAATTGATTTCAAGTTATGGATTTTCATGGAAACTGGAAGAGGTTATGCCTAAGATTTTAGTTGCAGGAGAAAATGCAGGAAGATTAACACAGGAGGGGGCTAGATTGTTGGATGTCACTGGTGAACTGGAATGGGGGATTCCTTTATGTCCGCCAGAGGGAGATGCGGGAACGGGAATGGTAGCAACCAACAGTATAGAAAAGAGAACCGGTAATGTATCCGCAGGTACTTCTGTATTTGCAATGGTAGTTTTAGAAAAAGAGTTGTCACATATGTATTCAGAAATTGATTTAGTAACAACGCCTACAGGAAAAGCAGTGGCAATGGTGCATTGTAATAATTGTACTTCGGATTTAAATGCATGGGTGGAAATTTTTAAAGAATTTTCAGAAATTATGGGATTAAAAGTAAATAAGGATCGTCTTTTTGAAATTCTTTATAGGAAAGCAATGGAAGGCGATTGTGATTGTGGTGGACTTCTTGCATACAATTACTTTTCCGGTGAACACATTACAGGGTTCCAAGAAGGACGACCTTTGTTTGTGCGTACATCAAACAGCTGTTTTAACCTTGCCAATTTTATAAAGGTCCATCTTTTTACGGCATTAGGGGCACTAAAATCAGGTATGGATATTCTTTTAAAAGAAGAGGGGATGAAACTGGATAGAATTTTGGCACATGGAGGACTGTTCAAAACTAGAGGAGTGGGGCAGAAGATTCTTGCAGCAGCTCTTAATACACCTGTTTCTGTAATGAAAAACGCAGGAGAAGGCGGTGCTTGGGGAATTGCTTTATTGGCATCTTATTTGGTGAAAAAAGATTGTGGAGAAACATTAGAAAATTATTTGAAACAGGAGGTATTTGGTGAACAGTCTGAGGAAAAAGTGCAGCCAGACAAAAGAGAAGTAGACGGGTTCAATGAGTTTATGCTTCGTTATCAAAGAGGACTTTCAATAGAACGAGCAGCAGTAGATGGTTTAAAGAGTAAGTGATAACATAGAATAAAGGGCAGTCTAAAAAGTAAACGGTTACCCTATTTTATTAAATAAAATAGATAGAAAATAAAGAGGTTTAATGGTAAAAATTACTTAAATATCTGATATATATCTGATGAAAAAAGAAAAAGTTTTGTTTTATTAAAGGAGGCTGTGAGATGAAAAAAAAGAATAGCTATGATTCTTTGTGCTACGATAGTAGCTTCACTCTTTGTAGGGTGCAGTAAAGAGACCGGAACATCTAATGGTGGGGATAAAAAGCAAGAAGACACTGCAAAAGCAAATGAAATTAGCATTTGGCATGACGGTGATGAGGCAGTAATGGATGTTATCGGGGAAGAAGTCAATAAAGAACTTGATACTGATAATCTTGCTGTAAAATTTGAAAAGAAAAGTGGATTAACGGATCAGATAAAACTATATGGAAATGATGGTGAAAGTGGTCCAGATATGTATTTGTATGCACATGATTCCCTTGGAACATTTGTGGAAATGGGTGCATTATCTCCAATTACGGATGTCATTGAAGAAGATGTTTATAAAGATATGCTTCCAATGACACTAAAAGCAGGAGAATACGAAGACAATCAATATCTACTTCCATTGTATTTTGAAACATTACTTTTTATGTATAATAAAGATCTATGGACAGAAGAAATTCCTTCTACGACAGAAGAACTATATACATATATGCAGGAACATACTGATACAGCAGCGGGGACATATGCTTTAGTGAACCAGCATTCTACGGCATATAACGTATCACCTGTTATTAATGGATTTGGTGGGTGTGTTATAGACGAAGATGCAAAACCAGGATTGACAAATGAAAAGACAAAAGAGGCAATCGAATACAATAAGAAGTTTGCAGCTTTAGAAGCCGATGGTGATTATAACACAGTAACAACATTGTTTAATGAAGGCAAATCAGAAGCCATTATTGGTGGTCCATGGCTGGTATCAGGAATTAAAGAAGCTGGAATTAATCTTGGAATTAAATCATTATCAGATTTTACATTGCCAAATGGTAATAGTCTGGCACCTTATTCAGGAATACAGGGTGTTGGTGTGTTAAAGCATGCTGCGGAAAACAAAAAAGATGCAATACAAAAAGTACTTACTGTATTATCCAAACCGGAAATTGGTATTGCACTGGCTGAAAAAGCAAGTTGTGCACCGGCAAATCAGAAAGCATATGATGATGAAAATGTAGTCAATGACGAAATGATTACTGCCATGAAGCGAACAGCAGAAACAGCAAAACCGATGCCAAACATTCCCGAGATGAGTGTAATGTGGGAACCAACGGAGTCTTTATTAGCAGCAGTGAATAAATCAGAAGAAGATTTAGAAGCAGCAGCAGAGAAATATCAAAAAGAAGCTGAAACTGCAATAGCAGATATGCAGTAAAACAATAATGTGAAAGGTGGCAGGACAGCAAATAAGGATGCCCTGCCACTTTTTTAGATGAGGTGTACAGTATGAAAAATAGACGAAAAAGCCGTCCATGGATGTATAGTTTTCCGGCTCTTATATTAGTAGGGATGATCGTAGTTTTCCCTATCTTGTATACAGGTTATATTTTATTAACAAACATGAATTTGTATCATTGGGATAATTATCATTTGATAGGATTGGAGAATTTTCAAAGAGCATTACTGAAAGTAGATTCTGGTTTTTTAAAAGCATTACTAACGACAATTCTGTGGACTGTGTTGAATATGGTAATACAAATCGTAGTTGCTTTTTTTATTGCACTTGGCTTAAATGTAAAAGGACTTAAAATGGCAAGAGTGTATAAAACATTTTTAATGTTTCCTTGGGCAATGCCAGCATACGTTTCCATATTATTATGGAAAGTAGGAATGTTCAATACAGAATTTGGATTTTTAAATAAAATCTTGACAGCTATGGGATTTGGAAAGATGAATTTTCTTTCAGAAAATATCCCAGCGTTTATTTCATGTATGGTATTAAACTTATGGATGGCTCTTCCATTCATGATCATGATGATGAATGGTGCCTTACAGAGTGTTGATAGAAGTTATTATGAAAGCGCAAAGTTGAGACGGAGGTGCGGACGATTTCTTGGACTAACTAAGCTGCTAATCCAAGACTTCGTCTGTACTCCATAGGACTCATATATCCTAATGATTTTTTTATTCTTGATTCATTATACCACACAAGATAATTATTTAATATATCTATAAAATCTGAGATGCTTATACCTGCCCAGTCAGATCATCTATAATGTACACACGAAAGAACTGATAGTTTATAATCTCTCGGAACCCTGAGTGATTATGGTCGGCAAGGTTGCTCTGCAATGTCAAACGGTGTGTTTTCTAATTGCGGAATCAATTGAGCTAGCAGTTATCTAATTGCCAGATCCAAAGACTTTGCCGGCATAACAGAACCAATAGAGTTTCTGGAAGCTTTAAAAGTATGGCGATATCTTTGTTACAGTGTCCTTTTGAGCTTTCTGAAAGCAGATTTGTCAGTCTTGTGAGATGAGCGGTAGCAACATAAGAAGCACTAGGAAATTTAAATAACAAAGCATAAACAGAAGCTATATGAAGTGTAGGAACGAGTTTTTTCAGTTCTGGAAAAAAGAATGTTTATAAGGCGAGAAACAGAAGTTTTCAATTTTGCACGTTCTTTTACTTTATCAAAACGATAACGAATGAGTGACTTTAATTCCTCGTTGTGGTAATATGTGTCTGAGTAGGACTTTAAGTTCACATCAGACATAATCATCGAAGCAATTGTATGGGCATCAACTTTATCCTCTTTCGTCTTTCTAAGGCTTAGACTTTTTCTGTAAAGATTAGTATGTAACGGATTGATAATGAGGTCGGCAAACCTTTATCAAGAAGGAATCCCAGAAGATTGTAACTGTAGTGTCCGGTGGCTTGCAGTCCTACTTTTACTTTATTCAAATTCGTCCCGGTTATTAGAGCTGGCAAAAGACTTGAATAACACCTCTCCATCTGAGGTTGTGATAAAGCAATCATGCTTATCTTTAGCAACATCAATTCCAACGTAAATCATAAAAATACTCCTTTGAAAAAATATTTGATACTATTTAGAATCACTGGTACTCTTTGCACTTGTAACCTCGTTTTAAATAAACCGTTGTGTGGTATTTAACTGATTAACAAATATACAAAGAGACTGTGGTTGTAGCCTTTTTAAAACCATCAAGTGGTAGGAGCGATTAAACAATCTACAGTATCTCCAATGGTATAGCATACAGTCCTTGGAAAGGGACTATAAACACTACTGTTATATAATACGAGGAGTGATCTTGAGTTGTGCTGACCAATCGTGTCCGGGTTAGGATAATATTTACGAAGATTCTCAAAACAAAATTTTGGTAGTCAGCATGGCTGTCACAATTAACAGGTAACATAAAAAACACCCTCCAGTCGATAAAAATAGAATATATTCAATCGGCTTCGCCGCAAATTTGGGGCGCTTTGTCAAGTGTTTTTTGCGAACAAGAGGGGGATTTTAACAAAAAAGGAAGCTAGAACCTTTATCAATCAAGGGCTAAAGATTCCGAGAGATTATAAATATATAAAGGAGGAATGGATATGTGTAAAAGATACGCCTATGTGAGAGTTTCCAGTAAAGACCAAAATACAGATAGGCAAGTCAAGGCAATGCTTAATATAGGAATTGAAGAAAAGCAAATATATATCGATAAACAATCAGGAAAAGATTTTAACAGGAAAAGTTATCAAAAGATGTTAAGAAAATTAAAGGAAAATGATGAGTTGTATATAAAGTCCATTGATAGACTAGGCCGCAATTATGATGATATTATCGAACAATGGAGATTTCTTACAAGAGAGAAGAACATAGAAATTATAGTTTTAGACTTTCCATTATTGGATACAAGAAATCAGGTAAATGGATTGACTGGAAAATTTATTGCAGATTTGGTCTTACAGATACTTTCCTATGTGGCGCAGATTGAAAGAGAAAATATTCATCAAAGACAAGCAGAGGGAATAAAGGTTGCAAAAGAAAAAGGAGTAAAATTTGGCAGACCTATGATTCCCTATCCCGAACATTTTGATGAAGTTTATAATCTTTATAAAAAAGGAATTTTGAGCAAAAGAGAATGTTCCAGACAGCTAAATACAAACCATACAACATTTTCTAATTGGATAAAAAGATATGAACAATATATAAGAAAACCATGAAAACGATTTTAAATATAAAAAACGGAAAAAAATGTAGGCATTGTTTTCCACAAATAAATACTTGAATTTTTTAAAATGAACACGAATACTTTACACTTTATAAATATACCATAATTGTCAAAAAAAGTCTACTTTATTTTCCAATAACGAATTCATATTCTTACAAAAGAATAAAATTAGCTGTGTTTACGTTTAAACGAAAGGAGTGATAAATTGCAATCAAAAGTTTCAACCGATTATGTAATACGCAAGATTTTATATGATTTATTAAAAAGTACGACGATAAAAGAATTGATAGAATGGAGAAATTATGAAAACATTGAATACGAAAAATAAGTGGAGAGTCTGTTTGTCATCCTTGGCTTTATGTGCATTTATGGTATTATGTGAAATCCCTACCTATGCAAAAACATCTGGGGATGTTCCAATTACATATACAAAGGAAGCAGATACAACTTACATACTTCATGTGGAGATAAGTGGCTTGGGACAGATAGAAACAGGAAGTGAAGAGCTGAGAAATCAGAAGAAAGATTATGAACTGGCTGTTGATGAGATTATTTCTTTCAATTTAAAACCTGATAAAGGTGCTGAAATAGAAAGTGTTGAACTTAATGGGAAAAATATTCTATTAACCAATCAAAAGAAAGTTTCTGTTCGAGGATTAGCACAGGAGCAAATACTAAAAATTAAATTTCAATCTTCTGTGACAGATACTCCTAAGACTGGAGATTCTACGAATATCTGGACATGGATTATGCTGTTTTTGATGTCTTTGTCAGGTAGTGCGTATATCTGGCATAAAAGAAGAAAAAGGAAAAACAAACAGAGGAAGTAAAAGGATGAAACAGAAGAAAGAACTGTTCTTCATTGATAAACAGACTGGTAGAAAAGTTGAATATATCAATTTAGAAGAATTGAAAAGCAAACATACTAACGATGATTATTCTGTGATTGGAGAAATATGTATAAAAAAGCAGGAAGATGATTGTAAATTTGAGATGTCCCTAGATGAAAGTATTAACTTGCATGTACAATCAGTTGGCACTTATACAGAAATGAAGTATAAGACCATGGGGTATATTCCTTGTGAAGAAAACGAGTATATTGCAGTAAAAAAGAAAAAGAGCTTGCTTTTGTGGCTTATACCACTATTTCTTGTACTTTTATTACTGCTGGGAGGAGTTTATCTATTCAATAATCAAAGCAAGCCTGATATTGACACTAATGCAGGCGACTACACAAGTGCTTTAAAACGTCCAGAAAATATAGATGACTCTCAAATACTTGTGCCGGGGTATAAGAAATTTACATTAAAAAAAGGTAGTGATACGATAGATACCGTATTTTTTAATCCAGAGGGAAATCCATGCTATTTCAAGGTAACCCTTATCGAAAGGGAAACAGGAGATGTATTATATGAAAGTAGATTGATACCGCCAGCTCAAGGCATTACACCCATTAAATTGAATAAGACATTTGATAAAACAGGGACATATCATGCAGTCTTGCAAATCCGTAGCTTTGACTTTGAGGATACAGATATTGAATATAACGGTTCTAATATCGAAGTAGACATCAATGTAGTTGAATAATATCAAAGAGGTATCTCCATGAGAAGCTCATGTTGATATATATAGTTTAACACATAAGAAATAAGTTTAAGAAAGAGAGGGAAAATTTATGTTAAACAAGAAAAATAAAAAAAACAAAAGAGTTTTAGCTTTTGCAGGTGCAATGGCAATGGTAGGAGTGATGGGTGCACAGTCTGCAACAGTATTTGCAGCAAATCCCATTAAA
>RCNI01001502.1_pt1 | contig 12470 bp, 9 predicted proteins | sample 2041151 | NCBI WGS metagenome assembly RCNI01 (sample SAMN09708214, study PRJNA481090) | feces metagenome | isolation source: feces | place: Antarctica: Albino Rookery | reverse complement strand
ACGCCCTCCTATACCCCCGAGAACGGCGCGACCCCCATGCCCAGCGCTGCTGCACCCCAACCCCGTACCGCGTGGTAACGGCTCTGCCGTTTTCCGTTTGCGATAAAGGATTCACAGCGAGTGTGACCTGCCCCGGTTCACAGCAGCCGGGGCTTTCTTATGTTTTCATACAGAAAGGATACTTATGAAAAAACTCATTACATTACTTCTCACCGCCGCGCTGCTGCTGACCATGCTGGCTGGCTGCACCGCCCCGGCCTCCCCGTCTTCGTCCCAATCCGGAACCAAGGGCCAGCCCCAGCGGTTCAACACCGTTTTTTATGATGTGTTCGACACCGTGACCACCGTGATTGCCTATGCCGAAAGCCAGGAGGAATTCGACGCCCAGATGGATGCCCTGCATCAGGACCTGGTGGAATACCACAAGCTCTTTGATGTTTATAATGAATACGACGGCATTCGCAATCTGGCCACCGTAAACCGCACCGCCGCCGAAGGCCCGGTGGAGGTGGACCGCCGCATCATCGACATGCTGCTGGAAGCCAAGGAAATGTACCAGGTCACCCAGGGCCAGACCAACGTGGCCATGGGCCGGATGCTGCGTCTGTGGCACGATGCCCGCGACAACGCCAAAGACGGCCTGGGTGTGCCCCCGGATGCCGCCGCACTGGAAGAGGCCAACGCCTCCCGCAACATTGACGATCTGGTGATCGACGACAAGGCCAACACGGTGTTCTTTGCCGACCCGAACCTGCGTCTGGATGTGGGCAGCTGCGGCAAGGGCTACGCCTGCGAGATGACCGCCCGTGCCGCCGAGGCGCGCGGCCTGACCAGCGCCCTGATCAGCGTGGGCGGCAACCTGCGCGCCATCGGTGCTAAGCCGGATGGCCGCCCCTGGACCGGCGGCGTAGAAAATCCCTGGGACCCGGAGGCTCTGGGCAACACCCAGGAGACCCTGGCTGCCGTGAAGCTCACCAACAACCTGGCCATGGTCACCAGCGGCGACTACCAGCGGTACTTTACGGACGAAAACGGGGTGCGCTATCACCACCTGATCGACCCGGACACCCTGCAGCCCGCCCGCCACATGAACAGCGTCACCGTGCTGACGGCCGATTCCGGCCTGGCCGACTGCCTGTCCACCGGCCTGTTCTGCATGACGCTGGAAGAGGGCATGGCCCTGGTGGAAAGCCTGGACAACGTGGAGGCCTTCTGGTGCCTGACCGACGGCACCACCCAGCAGTCCAGCGGCTTTGCCAGCCACATGCTGAAGTAAATTCTCTCTGAGCGGCCCTGTGCGGGGCCGCTTTTTTTGTGTCCGCACGACAGTTTTTCGAGAAAGGCAGCGTTCTCCCGTGAAATTTCTGTATCTTTTCCCCGAGACGGCTTTCTTTTTTCCTGTCTTACGCGTATAATAGACTTTACTGCGGTTTCGTGCCCGCTGGGCCGCCGCCATTTATGAAAAAGAAACAGGAGGAAGCCCCTTTGAAACTGAAACTGATTGGCGCGGCCCTGAGCCTCGCTCTGCTGTGCACCGCCTGCGGTGCAGCCGAAACCAAGCCGGAAGCTACCGCTACCCCGGCCCCCACGCCCGAGAGCACCACCAAGTCTGCTACCTTTAAGGAAGCTTCGGAGTACGACTACAAGAACTACACCGACAGCCAGGGCATCGACGAGAACGGCATGTTCACCGGCGTAAAGGCACTGGACTATGTCACCCTGCCGGAAAACTACAAGTCCCTGACCGTTGCTGCGGCAGACGTCACCCCCACCGACGAGATGATCAAGGTGGCAATGGACTCCGTCGTGGGCCGTTATGCCCCCGCCGCTAACGGCGACACCGTCAACATCGACTACGTCGGCAGCGTGGACGGCATCGAGTTCATGGGCGGCAACACCAACGGCATGGGCAGCAACCTGACCCTGGGCAGCGGCCAGTTCATCCCCGGCTTCGAGGAGCAGATCGTGGGCCACAAGGTCGGCGAGCACTTCGACATCAAGGTCACCTTCCCCGATGACTACCGCGATTCCACCGACGGTGCCGGCAACCCTGTGAAGCTGGCCGGCCAGGAAGCGGTGTTTGCCATCACCCTGAACCACATCTCTTTCAGCTGGGAACTGACCGATGCGTGGGTCAAGGAGAACCTGAAGGACGAAACCTACGACGTGTCCACCGTAGAGCAGCTGAAGAACTACATCTCCAGCAACATGAAGGACACCCTGACGGAGAACGCCGCCCTGAACAAGCTGTTTGACAGCTGCAAGTTCGGCGAAGTTGCTCCCGAACCCGTTCTGGACTACATGGTCTGCCGCTACCTGGCTGCCATGAACCAGTACCCCGCTCTGGAGAACATCTCTCTGGAGGACTTCCTCAAGGAGCGCGGCTTTGCCTCCATTGATGAGCTGCTGGCTTACAACGAAGCAGGCATTCTGGACGCAGTGCGCTCTCAGCTGATGCTGCAGGCTGTGGCAGAAGATGCCGGCCTGACCCTGGACACCGAGGCTGCTGCACAGTACAACAATTACGTGGAAGACTACGGCCAGCCTTACGTGAACCAGTACGCTCTGAACCGCCAGACCATCAAGCTGCTGCTGGACGGCCTGAAGGTGGAGTGATCCCGCTTTCCTTTTCTGAAATCAAAACCGACCGCGCAATGCGAACGCCATTTGGCCGCCGCACTGCGCGGTTTTTGTTTGTTCTGCGGCCGAACTTTTACCTTTTTGTGAACTTTTTTCCGCCCCCTTGACTTTCCGCGTCTATGGATGTACGATATTAGCAGTCAAAGCGTTAGAGTGCTAATCGCAATAGACGAGGCACTACAAAAACCGCTGTATCCCGCCATTTTCTGCCAGGATACCAACCACGAAAGCGGCGCATCCTAAGCTTTGGCAACTGCATCATAGCTTTGCTTTTCAAAAAATATAAAGGAGGCCGCATTCTATGAACGCAAATCGTTATACCCGCAAGACCCTGGAAGCTTTGCAGGCCGCCCAGAAGCTGGCCATCACGTACCAAAACCAGGTGCTGGAACAGACTCATATCCTTTCCGCCCTGGCCGCTCAGGAAGATGGGCTGATCCCCCAGCTGTTACAGCGCATGGGCGTAGACCCCACCGCTTTTTCCAGCGCCTGCAATGACAAGCTGGGCGCACTGCCCCAGGTGTCCGGCTCCGGCCGCGACCCGGATAAAGTGTATATCTCCACCGCCGCCGACAAGGCCATGCTGGCCGCTGAAAACGAGGCGCAGAACATGCAGGACGAGTACGTCAGCGTCGAGCATGTCATGCTGGGCCTGTTGGAAGAGGCTGACCCCACCGTAAAGCAGCTGTTCCAGACTTTCAGCATCACCAAGGACGCTTTCTTGAAGCAGCTGGCCGAAGTGCGTGGCAACCAGAAGGTCACCAGCGACGACCCGGAGAGCACCTACGACGCCCTGAAAAAGTACGGTCAGGATCTGACCGGCCTGGCCCGCCAGCAGAAGCTGGACCCGGTGATCGGCCGTGATCAGGAGATCCGCAATGTGATCCGCATCCTGAGCCGTAAGACCAAGAACAATCCCTGCCTGATCGGTGAGCCCGGCGTCGGCAAGACCGCCATCGCCGAAGGTCTGGCACAGCGTATCGTGCGCGGCGACGTGCCGGAAAACCTGAAAGACCGCACCGTGTTCAGCCTGGACATGGGCGCTCTGGTGGCCGGTGCCAAGTACCGCGGCGAATTTGAGGAGCGCTTGAAGAGCGTTCTGACCGAAGTGAAAAAGAGCGAGGGCAAGATCCTGCTCTTCATTGATGAGCTGCACACCATCGTGGGTGCCGGCAAGACGGACGGCGCCATGGATGCCGGCAACATCTTGAAGCCCATGCTGGCCCGCGGCGAGCTGCACTGCATCGGTGCGACCACCCTGGACGAGTACCGCCAGTATATCGAGAAGGACCCCGCTTTGGAGCGTCGTTTCCAGCCGGTAACGGTGGACGAGCCCACGGTGGAGGACACCATCTCCATCCTGCGCGGCCTGAAAGAGCGTTACGAAGTGTTCCACGGCGTGAAGATTCACGACGCGGCCCTGATTGCCGCTGCTACCCTGTCCAACCGGTATATTTCCGACCGTTTCCTGCCGGATAAGGCCATCGACCTGGTGGATGAAGCCTGCGCTATGATCAAGACCGAGATGGACTCCATGCCCAGCGAAATGGACGACCTGGCCCGTAAGATCACCCAGCTGCAAATCGAGCAGGTCAGCCTGAAGAAAGAGACCGACCCGCTGAGCAAGAGCCGTCTGGCCGAGCTGGAAAAAGAGCTGGCCGAGCATCAGGACAAGTTCAAGGCCATGAAGGCCCGCTGGGAAAACGAGCGCAAGGACATCAACAAGGTCCAGCAGCTGCGCGAGCAGATCGAGCAGGTGAACGCCGAAATCGAAAAGGCCCAGCGCGAGTACGATTTGAACCGCGCTGCGGAGCTGAAATACGGTCAGCTGCCCAACCTGCAAAAGCAGTTGGAAGCCGAAGAGGCTGCCGCCGCTGAAAAGAAGGGCAGCAACACCCTGCTGCGCGACACCGTCACCGAAGAAGAAATTGCCCGCATCGTGGCCCGCTGGACCGGTATCCCGGTGGCAAAGCTGGTAGAGGGCGAACGGGAAAAGCTGCTCCATCTGGAGGACGTTCTGCATGAACGTGTCATCGGCCAGGACGAGGCCGTGTCCAAGGTGAGCGACGCCATCCTGCGCAGCCGTGCCGGCATTGCTAACCCCAACCGCCCCATCGGCAGCTTCCTGTTCCTGGGCCCCACGGGCGTAGGCAAGACCGAGCTGGCCAAGGCTTTGGCCCAGAATCTGTTTGACGATGAGCGCAACATGGTGCGTATCGATATGACGGAGTATATGGAGAAATTCAGCGTCAGCCGTCTGATCGGAGCGCCTCCGGGATACGTGGGTTATGAGGAAGGCGGTCAGCTGACCGAAGCCGTTCGCCGGAAGCCTTACAGCGTCATCCTGTTCGATGAGGTGGAAAAGGCACATCCCGACGTGTTCAACATCCTGTTGCAGGTGCTGGACGACGGCCGTGTCACCGACAGCCAGGGCCGCACGGTGGACTTCAAGAACACCGTCATCATCCTGACCTCTAACCTGGGCAGCGACATCATTCTGAACGACCTGGAAAGCCGCCGCGCCTCCGGCCAGAACGATCTGAGCCAGCAGGCACGGGACGCCATCGACAATCTGCTGAAGTCCAAGTTCCGCCCGGAATTTTTGAACCGTCTGGACGAGATCGTCTACTACAAGAGCCTGACCAAGTCCGAAGTGCGTAAGATTGTGGATCTGCAGCTGGCAGACCTGCGCCACCGCATGGAAGAGAACAAGCATCTGCACCTGAACGTAACCGAAGCCGCCGGTGACTATATCATCGACAGCGCCTACGACAGCGTGTACGGCGCCCGTCCCATCAAGCGCTTTATCCAGAGCCGGGTCGAGACCATGGCCGCAAAAGCCATTCTGGCCGGCCGCTACACCGAGGGCGACACCTTGACGCTGGACGTGCAGAACGGGCAGTTGGTGCTCCAATAATCGCAAAATAAAAGCGTCGTTCGTTCATAATTTTTTAACTTGCATGTGCCCCGCTTCCCTTGCGAAGCGGGGCACATTATGATATGATGGACTTTATTACCAGGGGCGCTTCCGGTTTTTCCGGTTTCGCTCCGCCATTCACATTTTTTATTTTAGAAAGTAGAGGTTGATTGTTCCCCATGGGAGATGGCAGTCTTACGTTGCTTGGTTCACTTGTAGTCCTGATTATTCTGTCCGCATTTTTTTCTGCATCTGAAACCGCGTTTTCTTCGCTGAACCCGATCCGTCTGAAAAGCCGCGCTGACAGCGGCGACACCCGTGCCCTGCGGGTACTGCACATTTCCGAGCAGTACGATAACCTTTTGAGCACGATCCTGATCGGCAACAACATTGTAAACATCGCGGCTTCGTCTCTGGCCACTGTGTTTTTCGTCAATCTTTTGGGCGAAGTGTCCGGCCCGCCGGTTTCCACCATCATCCTGACACTGGTCATTCTGATCTTTGGCGAGATCAGCCCCAAAAGCCTGGCAAAAGAAATGCCGGAGACTTTCGCCTTCGCCTTCGCACCGATTTTGTACGTGCTGATCATCCTCTTCCGCCCGCTGAACTATCTGTTCGCCTGCTGGAAGCGTCTGCTGCGGAAGTTCTTCCACAGCGAGGAAATCGACACCATCACCGAGGGCGAGCTGGTCACCATGGTCAGCGAGGCAGAAAAGGACGGTGCCCTTACCGATCAGGAGAGCGAACTGATCCGCAGCGCCATCGAATTTGATGACGTGGAAGTGCAGGACGTGCTCACCCCCCGTGTGGATGTGGTGGCCGTGCCGGACGATGTGAGCGTCATCGAGCTGGGCGAGATCTTTGCCGAAAGCGGCTACTCCCGCCTGCCGGTTTACCACGACAACATCGATAACGTCATCGGCGTTTTGCACGAGAAGGATTACTTCACCGCGCTGCGCTCCGGCGTGATCGGCCTGGACAAGCTGGTGTCCCCTGTCATCTATACCACCAAATCCACCCAGATTTCCCATCTGCTGCGCACCCTGCGTGAAAACAAGCAGCATCTGGCCGTCGTGGTGGATGAATACGGCGGTACCTCCGGTATCATCACCCTGGAAGACATCCTGGAAGAGCTGGTTGGCGAAATCTGGGATGAGCATGACGACAAGGTGGAACAGGTTCGCCACCAGACCGACGGCACCTGGCTGATCTCCGGTGATGCCAGCATCGAGGACGTGGAAGAGGACCTGTCCATTGGGGAGCCCGAGGAAAACGACTCGGTCACCGTCAGCGGCCTGGTGCAGGAAAAGCTCAGCTGCCTGCCCAAGGTTGGTGACACGTTCCAGTGGGGCAACTACGACGGCATTGTAACCAAGGCGGCCCACCGCCGCGTGCTGGAAGTTCGCCTCACCACGCGGGCCATCACCCCCGCCTCGGAAAACGCCTGATTTTCTCATACGGAATCCATGATATAAAAAAGTCCATCCGGCAATGCCGGATGGACTTTTTTGTTAATCGTTCTTAGAGGCGGTGCTCTTTCTGCCAGACGGGCACCGGGCTGGCCGGCTCCCGCAAATCCAAATGTCGGATGCAGTTGCGCAGCGGCAAAATCATGGTGGGCACCACCGAGAAGCTGTCGATGCCCATGCGCAGGAAATGCTCGGTCAGCGCCGTGTCTGCCCCCAGCTCGCCTGCCATACTCACCGAGATGCCGTGGCGGTGGCCCGCCCGCACAACCTCTGCAATGGCGCGCAGCACCGCCGGGTGGTACAGGTCCGCAAAGGGCACCACGTCCACACTGTCCCGATCCAGCACACACGTGTACTGAATCAGGTCGTTGCTGCACACCACGAAGAAGTCCACCATCTGGGCCAGTTCGTCTGCCATCCATACCGCAGCCGGGGTCTCGATCTGCAAGCCCAGCTTCAGTTCGCCAATGGCCTTGCCTTCCTGCAACAGTTCCTGGCGGCATTCTTCCAGCACTTCTTTGGCACGCTGGACCTCGCCCACACTGGTCACCATGGGCATCATCAGCTGCACATTGCCCAAAGCAGCGGCACGCAGCACGGCACGCAGCTGCACCTTAAACCGTGAGACATCCATCAGGGAACGGCGAATGCCACGCTGCAATTTTGCCATGGCCTCGTCCTGTAATAAGCTCAAAACGTAAGAGCCTTCCTCACTGCCCCAGTCAATGGTGGCGATGCGCACCGGGTTGGGGTAGCAGCTTTGTGCCAGCCGCTTATAGGACTGATACTGTTCTTCCTCGGTCGGGGCGACTGCCTTGCCCACGAACAAATAGTCCGAGCGGAAATGTCCGATGCCGCCGGCATCGTTGTCCCGGGCAAGTTCCAGATCTTCTTCCTTACTGACGCTGGCCAGCACCTCCACCCGATGCCCGTCGATGGTTTCGTTGGGCTTTCCTTTCAGCCGGTGGAGCAGCTTGCGGCGATGGGCAAATTCCTGCTGGATCTGGCGGTATTTCAGCAGCATGTCCACATCCGGGTCCACGATCAGTTCCCCGGACACACCGTCCAAAATCGCCATGTGACCTTCATAGGCAGGGTCCAGCTCATCGGCCCGCACCAGGGCCGGCAGCTCCATGCTGCGGGCCAGGATCGATGCATGGCTGATGGTGCTGCCCCGGTATGTCACCAGGCCCAGTACCTTCTTTTTGTCCAGACGCACAGCTTCGGAAGGCAGCAGGTCTTCCGTCACCACAATGGCCGGTTCGTCCCAGGCCGCCGTCTCCTCGCTGCCCTGTAACAGGTAGATCACGCCGCGGGCCATATCCAAAACATCGTCCATCCGGGCGCGCATATATTCGTCGTCCACCTCGGCAAAACGGTCCATCATGGCGTAAGCCGCACAGCGCACCGCATACTCGGCCCGCATGTGGTGGGCGATGATGTTTTCCCGCACCGTCTCCACAAACTCGCTGTCGTCCAGCATCAGCGCATGGACGTCGAACACTGCCGCGATCTCCGCGCCGGCTTCTTCCAGCGCCTTTTTGTACAGGATGCTCTGGTTTTCAATTTCCCGGCGACGCGCTTGCTCCATGCGGGCCAGTTCCGCTGCCGGATCGTCACAGGGAGTCATGTTATAACACCGTGCAGGCCGCTGATAAAAATGAAGCGGTCCGATTGCCACACCTGCCATCACGCTGCTCCCCTTGCAGTTACACATGCTTCTTCCTCCCTCTTTTTTAACACAAAGCCCCCGCACAGCCTATCAGCCGCCGGGGGACACTACTTCACTGCAGAAACTGTTACACATTTTCCGTCAGGAACGTCTCAACGGCCGCAATGCACGTCTCTTCATCCGTTCCCACTGCTTGTATGGTAATGGTATCGCCCTGCATGATTCCTACTGCCATCAGTTGCATCAGCTGCTTCACGTCGCAGCTGCGCGCTCCGCATTGCAGCGTCACGGTGCTGTCAAAGCTACTCGCCAAACGGCTCAATTGCCCCGCCGGGCGCGCATGCATGCCATATTTATCCTGAATGGTATAAGTGCACTGCCGCATGATTCCAACTTCCTTCCCATCCGCCTCTTTCAGGGCCGCAGATGTATTGTCATTATTACTATTATAAACATTCCCCGCAAAATATGCTACCTACAGTTTGCTGAAAAACGCGTCGGTTTTTCGGCCTCCCTACCACAGATTCCCAGCAATCTCCTCTGGCGGCAAGTTTCGCCTTAATCGGCGGGGAAACCGTCCGCGCCCGCCGCCACTTCGGCGTCCAGGCTCGCCGGCGCTTCCTCCTCCGGGCCGGGCTGGGCGGCCGTCTCGCTTTCGTCCTGGGTTTCATTCAGTGCCATGGTCTGCACCACATCGGCCAGGCCGCTCACATTGCCCGAAGGCTTTTCCAGCAGGTACGCGCCCACTACCTTTTGGCTGCGCACCAAAAGCACCCCGTAGACCGTCTGGCCGCCATCCGCCAGCGACGGGATCGACGCCAGCCATTTTTCCACCGTCTTGCCCTTGCATTCGGTCAAGTCCCGTCCGCTTTGGGACACAATCTTATTGAAGGCCGCAAAGCTGTCGTCCCACTTGCGGGGCACTTTCACCTTGTCGGCCGTGATGTCGGTGGGGTCCACCTCCAGCCCAAAGCCCAAAAAATAGCTCTGGATGTCCTGGGTGGAGGAGATGGTCGCCGAGGCCGCCACCGTGCGGTTGGTGTTTTTGCGCACCAGACCGCCTGCTGCCGCGGCTGCAGCGATCACGGCACCACACAACACCACCGCGCCCAATTTTTTCAGGTTGCCTTTTTGAATCGTAAGCATGAACATAATATTATAGCCCCCTATGATTACTGTCGGGCAGCGGGCCTGTCCGCGCCGCCGGATCCTGGTATAGGGTATGCACCCCGTATTTTGTTTAGTACCCTGCTTCTGGCTTTTGTACCGGCAAAGAATATGCTATACTGAACACAGAATGCCTTTGTTTTCATCAAATCTTCATGAAATCTTGTTATGCTGAACGGGCAACAGATTATTCCGAAACGGAGGGACCCTCTTATGGCAAAAATTTTGATCGTAGACGACGAACCTTTAATTCGCGAACTGATCCGTGAACATGTGCAGTTCGCGGGATTTTCCTGCGAAGAAGCCACCGACGGCAGCGCCGCGCTGGCAAAGCTGAGCACTGGCAGTTTCGATTTGGTCATTCTGGACCTGATGATGCCCTTTATGGACGGCATGACCTGCCTGCGTGAGATGCGCAGCCGCAAGATCACCACCCCTGTTATTATCCTGACCGCCCGCGGCGAAGAATACGACAAGCTGGCCGGCTTGGAGAGCGGCGCCGACGACTACGTGGTCAAGCCCTTCTCCCCCCGAGAGCTGGTGGCCCGCATCAAGGCGGTTTTGAACCGTACCATGCCCCACAGCGAGCAGGACTCTGCGCAGATGACCTTTGGGGATTTGGCCATCGACACCGCCAGCCACACCGTCAAGGTGGAAGGCGAAGAGGTCAGCCTGACCCCCAAGGAGTTTGACCTTTTGGTCTTTTTGGCTACCAACAAGGGCATCGCCCTCAGCCGCGAAAAGATCCTGCAAAAGGTGTGGAACTACGACTACTTTGGCGAGGACCGCACCGTGGACACCCACATCAAGATGCTGCGCAGCCATCTGGGCAGCTGCCGGGATTATATCGCCACCGTTTGGGGTGTGGGCTACAAATTTGATCCTGACAAAAGAAAGTGATCTCTTATGAACGATTCCAGCACTTCTTCCTCGCCGCTGCAGCGGATATGCTCCCATCCTCGCCGGGTTTCGATCCGGACCCAGATGCTGGTGCTGCTGCTGGGCATGGCCCTGTTCATCCTGCTGTTGATCTGGAGCCTTTCCTCCAACCTGCTGCAGCCCCGGTATAACCAGTTTATCCGGGAAAAGCTCACCCGCCGCCTGGACCAGATGGTTACCCCCATGGACACGGCCCTGGAAAACGGCGTCAAGCTGTTCCGGTGGGATTTTACCCAGTCCAAGCCCGTGGCCAACCCGGCCTTTTGGGATGAGATTAACCGCTCGTTCACCGAAGGCCCGCTCACCCTGGCCAACTGCTGCGTGGACATTGCCAACGCTTCGCTGATGGGCGTGATGGGCAGCGAAAACCTGTACCCCTGCTTGCTGCACGGCAACGGCGCCAACGCCTTCGGCCACAGCGCCAGCTCCTCCGACCGCGACAACTCCCTGGTGATCCGCCTGCGGGATTTGTGTTTTGCCGAGGGCGAGCTGTACTACATCATCGAGACCTCCAGCGGCAGCCGCCAGATGGTGGTGGGCCGCACCACCAAAGACAAACAATACTGCGTGCTCATCTCCACCAGCATGACGCAGGTCAATGAAGCAACCACCGTGTTGGGTCTTTTGCTGCCCGGCATCGCCTTTTTGCTGATCCTGCCCACCTTGGCGGTGGCCTGGCTGTTCAGCCGCCACGTCACCCGCCCGCTGACCCAGATGTCCAATGCGGCCAACCAGATCGCCGGCGGCAACTACAACGTGCGCATCAACGTGTCGGATGCCCGCCAGGACGAATTCGGCCAGCTTTGCCGCGATTTCAACCACATGGCGGACCAGGTGAAGCTAAGCGCCCAGCTGCAGCGAGACATTCTGGCCAACGTCTCGCACGACCTGCGCACGCCCCTGACCCTGATCAAGGGCTACGCCGAGACCGTGCGGGACCTGACCGGCAACGACCGGGAACGCCGCGACGGCCAGCTGAACATCATCATTCACGAGAGCGACCGTCTGACCGCTCTGGTCAACAGCGTGCTGGAGCTGAGCAAGGTCTCCTCCGGTGCCGAGAAATGCGAAATGGTGCGGTTCAGCCTGCGCCAGCTGTGTGAGGAAGTGGCAGACCGCTACACCGCCATGTGCGACCAAAACCAGTGGCAGTTACAGTTGGAGCTGCCGGACGAGGACGAGCTGGAGGTCATCGCGGACCCCGCCATGCTGGAGCGCGTACTGCACAACCTCCTGGGCAATGCCACCCACCATCTGGGCGATGACGGCGTGTTCTGCCTGCGTGCCCACCGCACCGAAACCGGCGTGCGGGTCGAGGTGGGAGATCACGGTCCGGGTGTGCCCGCTGACGAGCTGCCCTATCTGTTCGACCGCTACTACCGCAGCCGCAGCTCTGCCGGCAAGCAGGGCACCGGCCTGGGCCTTTCCATCACCAAGGCCATTTTGCAGCAGCATCAGGCCCGCTTTGGCGTGGAATCCACTCTGGGCGAAGGCAGCACCTTCTGGTTTGAGCTGAAAGCTGCCCCGTCTGTTTCGGCCAAGCTGCCGAAACTGCCCAAGGCATCCAAACACAACAACCGCGAAAAGGAGAACAGCTAACCAAGCTGGCAGCTCTTATTCGCACAGAATAAAAGCAGCCCCCGGCGCGTTTGAAACGCGCCGGGGG
>RCNI01001501.1_pt1 | contig 12471 bp, 11 predicted proteins | sample 2041151 | NCBI WGS metagenome assembly RCNI01 (sample SAMN09708214, study PRJNA481090) | feces metagenome | isolation source: feces | place: Antarctica: Albino Rookery | reverse complement strand
TGATTATATAATACATTTTATTATATAGTTATGTTTTTATTGATTTTTATTTTTGGAGGAACCATGAGACACAGAGTAGTTATTACTGGTATGGGATGTATATCTCCTTTAGGTAATTCAGTTAAGGAAACATGGGGCAACTTAATTGCAGGTAAAAGCGGTGCATGCCATATTACTAAATTTGATACATCTACTTTTCCAACAAAAGTAGCAGCAGAAGTGAAAAATTTTAATCCAGAAGAATATATAGAGCCAAAAGATGTAAAAAAATATGATATGTTTTGTTTTTATGCCCTTGCAGCTGCAAAAGAGGCAATGGATCAATCAGGTCTTTCTAACGGCGAGTTTGATCATGATAGAGCAGGCTGCTGTATAGGTGCAGGTATAGGCGGTTTTAAAGTTATAGAAGAAACCCAGTCTGCCTTTTTAAACGGCGGCATAAAAAAAGTATCTCCATTTTTTATACCTGGTGTTATTATTAATATTGCCAACGGGCTTGTATCTATAAAATATCAGTTAAAAGGTCCAAATATAAGTATTGTAACAGCTTGTGCAACAGGCACTCATTCTGTAGGGGATGCTGCCCGTATTATTGAACGTGGTGATGCTGATGTTATGGTTGCTGGCGGTGTGGAAGCTGCTATTACGCCGCTTGCGGTGTCAGGTTTTACAAATATGCGTGCTTTAACAAGGAAATATAACGATACGCCTGAAAAAGCAAGCCGTCCTTTTGATAAAGGCAGAGATGGATTTTTAATAGGCGAAGGTGGCGGTATATTAGTGCTTGAAAGCTATGAACACGCAAAAAAACGTGGTGCTAAAATATTAGGGGAAATTACAGGTTACGGTATGAGTAGTGATGCTTTTCATGTAACTTTACCTGCAAATGACGGCAGCGGTGCGAGAAGATGTATGAATGCTGCAATTACAGATGCAGGTATAACTCCTGATAAAATAGGTTATATTAATACTCACGGCACATCCACACCAGCAGGTGATATTTTAGAAACAAAAGCAATAAAAGATGTTTTTGGGGAAAATGCTTATAAAGTAAAAATCAGCTCAACTAAATCTATGACAGGCCACCTTTTAGGTGCAGCAGGTGCTGTGGAAAGTATTATTACTATGATGTCTATTAATGAGGGTATTATTCCTCCTACTATAAATCTAGAAGATCAAGATGAACAGTGTGATTTAGATTATACTGCAAACAAAGCATGTAAACATGAAATGGAATACGGCTTATCCAACTCTTTTGGTTTTGGTGGCACAAATGCATCATTAGTGTTTAAAAAATATGCAGAATAATATAACAGATCAATATATTTCTAATATTGAAAAGAATATTAATTATTCCTTTAAAGATAAGGGGCTTATTCTCAGGTCCCTTACTCATTCTTCTTATTCTCACGATAACAACTTAAACTATAACTATGAACGTCTTGAATTTTTAGGGGATGCGGTTGTAGAGTTAATTATTACAGAGTATCTTGTAAAGAAATATCCTGAATATCAGGAAGGTGATTTATCTATTCTGCGTGCATATATTGTTAATTCCAGCACATTATTTGACATATCTAAAAAAATTGATTTAAGTAATAATATATTACTTGGTAAAAGTGAATTTAACGGCATAGATAATATAAAAAAGGCAATAGTGGCAGATATTTTTGAGGCTGTTATTGCAGCTGTTTATTTAGACGGCGGTTATGAAAAAGTAAAAGTTATAGTGCTTGATCTTTTGGAAGATTTTATAATAGATGCAGTAAACAACGATTCTTTTAGAGATGCAAAAACCCAGCTTCAGCAGATATGTCAGCGGGAATATGGCAGTCTGCCTGAATATAAACTTATTTCATCAAGCGGCCCGGAACACAATAAAGTATTTAATGTGGAAGTAAATGTGTGCGGGCAGATTAATGCTTTTGGCAGTGGCAAAAGTAAAAAGGAAGCTGAAAAACAAGCGGCCTCTGCTGCATTAAATATATACCATAAAAACAATGGCTAATATATTACCTGTTTTTTTACCCTTTGCATCGTGCCATAATAAATGTATTTTCTGCGACCAGCAGGCAATAACAGGTATTAAAATAGATAATGATTTAATTACTCTTGCAAAAAATCAAATAAATCAGTGGAAGTCATACGGTGTATCATTTGATGAAATAGCTTTTTACGGTGGTAATTTTGCAGCAATAGATAAAAATATAAGAATAAAACTGTATAATACAGCTTATGATGCAGGGTTTAAAAAAATCCGTTTTTCTACCCGTCCTGATACAATAAATAAAGAAACATTAAAAGAAATAAAAGATTATAACATCTCTTTAGTGGAACTTGGAATACAAAGCCTTGATAATAAAGTATTAAAGGCAAATATAAGACCTTATACAAAAGATGAGGCATTAAAAGCAGTTGATAATATATTAGATATAACTTCCTGCGGGGTGCAGCTTATGACAGGTATGTATATGCAGAGTTTAGATTCTTCTATAGACGATGCTGCCCTGCTTTCTAAAAAAAATATATCAACAGCAAGAATATATCCTACTCAGGTATTAAAACATACAGAACTTTATAACATATACAAAAAAGGTGATTATACTGCTACAAATTTAAAAGATATAATTATTTCAGCAGGTGGTATGTATACCCACTTTACAGCAGAGAATATAAAAGTTATAAGAATGGGGTTGCCAGAAGATGCAGAAATAAGCGGCGAAAAAGCAGCAGGTGCATCCCATAAATCTTTTGGAGATATTGTTAAAACTTTTGTTATGCTTTTATATATGGATATGGGCGGAAAAGTAAAATATTCCGGCTTTAAAAAAACAGGTAGGACGCTTTTTGAAAACAATTTTAACCTTTATGATTTTCCAAAAGAATCAGACTTTTCTGAAATCTGTCTTAAAGTAAGGCAGCATTATCTTGAAGACAGCAGTAAATTTATTAAAGGTAAAGCAGCAGTGTATGGGGAAATATTAAAAACAAAGGCATTAAGCTGATATAATAAGGTGGTATTTTTGAGAATAGTAAGCGGCATATTAAAATCAAGACAGTTAAATACAAATGTAAGTGATAAAACAAGGCCTACCACTGATAAAGTCAGGTCTGCATTATTTTCCATTCTTTCAAATACATTTGAATTTGAAAATGTATTAGATGGTTTTGCAGGCACAGGTGCTTTAGGGATAGAAGCATACAGTAGAGGTGCAAAACATATTGATTTTATAGAAAAAGATATATCATGTTTAAAAACTAATGTTAAACTAATGGATAATAATTCATACAAAATATATAAAGGTGATTTTTTTAAAACAGCAGCAGTGCTTAATAAACAGTATGATTTGATTATGTTTGACCCGCCTTATAATATGTATGAAACAAATAAAATCCTTGATACAGTATATGAAAACAATCTGCTGAAAAAAGAAGGCATTATAATGTATGAAGAATTTTATAAAACAGAATTTAAGTTAAATAATACATTTATAATAACAGATGAACGTAAATACGGCGATACTGTAATACGTTTATTAAAATATAATCTATAAATAAGGAGAAATTATGAAAGGAGTATACCCAGGTTCATTTGACCCTTTTACATTAGGCCATAAAGATATTGCAGAACGTGCCTTAAAACTATGCAGCACTTTATATATTGCAGTATCAGATAATATTAATAAAAGCCACCTTTTTACAAAACAGGAACGGGTGGAAATGATAAAAGAAGTATTTAAGCATGAAAAAAATGTTACTGTAGAATCCTTTAACGGTCTTTTAGTAGATTATATGGTGGAAAAACAGGCGGCTTATATTATAAGGGGTTTAAGGGCCGTATCAGATTTTGAATACGAATTCCAAATAGCTTATGCCAATAGAAGTATTAACCATAACGTAGAAACTATTTTTATGGTGCCTGACAGCCGTTATCTTTTTTTAAGTTCAACTATTGTAAAGGATATTGCACGTAATAAAGGCAGTGTTGCAAACCTAGTATCTGAAAATATTAACAAGAAAATACTTGAGAAATATAAATAATTTATACATATTTTATTTAATATAAAGGAAAAATATAACATATGTTATAAAATTATTTTTTTCATTAAAATAACCATTCTGTTATTAAAAATTAAAAAGACCTTAATTGTATATTAAAATAGTATAGAATTTTAGTCTTTAAATCTTTATAACTTATAGTTAAATATAGAATTATTTATAACCTTCACAAAAGTGAAAATACAAAAACATATATGATTTTTTAAAACAAGGTTATATATCCCCATTAAAAAACCATGAGAAGTTAGAAATTAATCGTGTAACATATTGATAAATAGAAAAAAATTTTTTTAAGCCTTAAAAATTATGCTTGATAAAATATATTTCATATGTTATGTTATTCTTATGGGAGAAGAAATATTACAGGTAATTATTTTTGTATTGTTATTATATAAAATAACTTTATACATATGTGCTTATATTTCTTTTTTTAGTAATCATGGGAGGTGCTACTTTGGAAGTAAGCAGAAGAACTTTACTTAAAACCACAGCAGCAGGAGCAGGTTTATCTCTTGCAGGGTTTGGTTTTAATATTCCATCTGTGCAGGCGGCAGTAAAAGGGTTCAAACTAGAGGATGGGAAAGAATACACATCAATCTGTACTTTCTGTGCGTGTGGCTGCGGTATGGTTGGTTATGTGAAAGATGGTAAAATGATAAACCTTGAAGGCGATTCTGACCATATTGTTAATGAAGGTGGTCTTTGTAGTAAGGGTGCATCAATGTCCGTTATTCCTAACTCAGACGGGCGTGTTCTTACACCTAAATACAGAGCCCCAAAAAGTGATAAATGGGAAGAAATCTCTTGGGAAGATGCCATTGAAAAAATTGCCAGCAAAATTGTTCAAGTTCGTAATGATTTTTGGATTTCATCAGAAGAAGAAAACGGCAAAACATATAATGTAAACCGCTGTGATGCATTAAGTTTTGTTGGTGGTGCACAGGTTCACAACGAAGAATGTTATTTAATCACAAAAATGACAAGAATGTTAGGTGTTTCCTTTCTTGAACACCAGGCACGTTTATGCCACAGTTCCACAGTGCCTGCATTAACAGCAGCTTTTGGACGTGGTGCTATGACTAATACGTGGCAGGACCTTAAAAACTCAAAAGCAATTTTAATTGAAGGTTCTAACGCAGCTGAAAACCACCCTATGAGTGCTAAATGGCTTATGCGTGCAAAAGCAAACGGTGCTACTATAATCCATGTTGACCCACGTTTTACAAGAACATCTAAATTAGCAGATATTCATGCACAAATCCGTCCAGGGACAGATATTGCATTTCTTGGTGCAATTATTAATTATATTATTGAGAAAGAAGCATACGATGTGGAATATTTATTAACTCACACTAATGCAGCTTTACTTGTATCTCCAGAATACGATTTCAATGACGGTTTATTTGCAGGCTATAACGAAGAAAAACATTCTTATGATAAGAAAAAATGGGCGTATCAACTTGACGGTGCAGGAAAACCTATTGTTGCAACATTAAATCACCCTGACAGCGTTATGATGAAATTAAAAGAATTTTACAAACGTTACGATTTAGAAACTGCTTCTAATATTACAGGGATACCAGCAGAAGATATTCAAAAAATAGCTGAAGTTATGATAAACAACCGTCCAGGCACTGTTATGTATGCTTTAGGTATGACTCAGCATACAGTAGGTGTTCAAAATATTAGAAGTTTTACAGTTATGCAGTTCTTATTAGGTAACGTTGGTAAACCTGGTTCTGGTATTAACGCACTTCGTGGGGAACCAAACGTTCAAGGTTCTACTGACTTTGCTGTATTGTTTAACTATTTTCCTGGTTATTTAAGCACTCCTAACCACAGACAGCAGACTTTAGATGAATGGACAAAAGCATCAGGAACATTCCGTGCTAAATTTATGGTTAATTTAATGAAATCATGGTTTGGTGAAAACGCAAATAAAGATAATGATTTCTGTTATCCATTAATGCCAAAAATTAATGCTGACAAAAACTATTCAATATATAGAATTTTTGAAACAGCTTTAGAAAAAGAAATGAAATTTTTATACATTATGGGTCAAAATCCCCTTGTTACAAGTCCTAATTTAAATATTGTTCAAGCAGGACTTGAGAAACTTGAAATGCTTGTAGTGGCAGACCCTTTTGAAACAGAAACAGCATGTTTTTGGCAGAAAAGAGAAGGTGTAGAACCTGCAAATATTGATACGGAAGTTATTTTACTTCCTGCTGCATCTTTCTTAGAAAAAGAAGGCACATTAATTAACTCAAGCCGTCTTGTTCAATGGCGTTATGCAGGTTTAAAACCCCTTGGCAAATCTAAACCTGATATTGAAATTATTGACCTTCTTTTCCAAAAAATTAGAGAAAAATATGCTAATTCAACTGAAGAAAAAGATAAGATTTTCAAACTTGCAAACTGGAATTATCCTGCTGATAACAGGTCAGAAACCGTATTAAAAGAGATTAACGGTTACGATATTAAAACAGGTAAACTGCTTAACAGTATCGGCGAAATTAAAGCAGATGGTTCTACTTCTACTGGCTGCTGGGTTTATGCTGGTGTTTTTGCAGGTAATGAAAATCAAACTTTAAGAAAAGATTTCCAAACTGACCCGGGTAATTTAGGTATATTCCCTAAATACGCATGGACTTGGCCTGGCAACATCCACATATTATATAACAGAGCATCATGTGATAAAAATGGTAAACCATTTGATGAAAAAAATAAAATTATCTGGTGGGATGAAAATGCACAAAAATGGACAGGTTACGATATTCCTGATGTGCCGTCTGCTAAAGACGGTCCTGCTACTGCAAATGGTCAAAAACCATTTCGTATGTCAGGAGAAGGTTTAGGCAGACTTTTTGGTGGAACATATGCAGACCCTGACCCTGCAAGCACATTACCACGTGATATATCATATGTTACAAGCGATGGTCCTTTTCCAGAATTTTACGAACCTGTGGAAAGCCCTACTAAAAACATATTGCACGAAAATGTAGCATCTAATCCATGTTTAATTTATCCACGGGTAAAAGGTTTTCAAGAAATCGGCAATAAAAAAGATTTCCCTTATGTATTATGCACATCTGCAGTATCAGAACACTGGTGTTCAGGTGCATATACAAGGAATGTGCCATGGTTAAATGAACTTGTTAAAGAAACATTTATAGAACTTCCACACTCTTTAGCAGATAAATTAAATATTAAAAATGGCGATAAAGTAAAAGTTAATTCTGCACGTGGTGAAGTAGTTGTTAAAGCAATGGTTACTAACAGGATTCATACATTAAAAATCAACGGTGAAGAATGCACAGTTGTATGGATGCCTTACAACTGGGGCTTTAAAGGGTTAAGCAGTGCAGCAAGCACAAATCTTTTAACTATTGATGCAGGTGATCCTAATACATGGATTCAAGAAACTAAGGCATGTCTTGTTAATGTTTCTAAAGCAGGAGCATAAAAACATGAATAATATTGAAAAAGCAGCGAATAAATGGTTAGAAAAACATCCATATCTTAACGAAGTTGCTGCTTTAAGTTTGGCAATAGAAAATGTGTTAGAAGGGCAGCAGATTATAGAAAATCTGCCTTCTAATATGGATAATGCCAAAGAGCAGTATAATAATGGTGTATCACTACTGCTTACTGATGTTGACTTTAATTTGGAAAACACAGCTTCTAATATATTTTTAAAACTCGCAGATTTGCAGGATAAACAAGAGCTGTCAGAGAATATACGTTCAGAATGTAAAAAAATAGGGGGTATATCTCTTGAGGATTCAAAAAGGCTTGTAACATCAGTTATAAAAAACGATGCAGATACTTTTCAACAGCTTGTTGAAAAATACAAAATTAAAGAAGATGCTTTACTTTATTTTGTATGGGTATCTATACGCAAAGCAATTAGTGGTATTGAAGACCAGTTATCCACATGGCTTGAAAGTAATACGCCATGGCAGAAAGGTATATGTCCTGTATGTGCAAGTGAGGCTGCTACTGCTGTATTTAAGCACACAAAAAGAGGCAGACAACGTTTTCTACACTGCGACCATTGCGGCACAGAGTGGGTTTATAAACGTATAGGTTGTCCATACTGTGATAATATTGACCAGAAAAAGATGAGTATAAAAGACAGCGAAGATGAACCTGATATAAGAATAGATCTTTGCCATAAATGTAACAGTTATATAAAAACATACATCGGCGGTGATAAATTTAGTGCAGGTAAAGAAGGCTGGGCAACTATTCATCTTGATATTTTAATGAAGGATTCAGGATTTAGCCCTAAAGGCAGCCTGATTAAACCGGAATAAACTATGATTTACTTAGATAATGCTGCTACTAGTTTTCCAAAACCTGAACAGGTTACTCAAAAAGTAACCGAGATTTTAACAGCAGGTGTTGGAACTCCAGGCAGGGGTAACCATATTACAGCAGCCAAAGCAACATTTGGTGTATCAAGTGTTCGTGGCGGGTTTAGGGATTTTTTTAATCTTTTAGAAGATTTTCGCATTATATTTACATATAGTGCAACAGATGCTTTAAATATGGCAATAAAAGGTTTTTTGAATAAAGGGGATCATGTAGTTATAACCCACACAGAACATAATTCTGTATCAAGGCCTTTAAAAGCAATGGAAAGGGATGGTTTTATTACTTTAGACATTGCACCCTGTGATGAATTTGGATACGTAATAGTGGACGAATTTAGGAAACTTGTTACTGAAAAAACAAAACTGGTAGTAGTATGTCATGGCTCTAATGTAACGGGTGCGTTACAGCCTGTTGAAGAACTGGGGCAGATAGTGCGGGAAAAAGGCAGTTATCTCTTACTAGATGCTGCACAGACTGCAGGAGTTGTCCCAATAGATATGCGTAATATGCCTATTGATATGCTGGCAGCAGCAGGACATAAAAGTCTTTACGGCTTACAAGGCACTGGCATCTTAGTGCTGGGAGAAAGGATTTTCAAACTGCGTCCTTTTAGAGAGGGCGGCACAGGTTTTGATTCTCAGTCAGAATGTCAGCCAGTAAACTGGCCGGAAGCATACGAATCTGGCACACATAATGTGCCAGGCATATTGTCTATGGGCGAGGGGCTGAAATTTATAAACGATACGGGCATAAAAAATATTGCTGATAAGGAAGCAGCTCATATTGAAAAACTGTGGGAGTATTTATCAAGTTTTGATAATATAAGGTTGTATGGTCCATCACCAGATAAACCTAGAACTGCAGTTCTTTCATTTAATGTATTAGGCTGGGATGCAGAAGACGTAGGGGCGGTATTAAACCAAAACTATGATATACATACAAGAACAGGGCTGCAATGCTCTCCTTTAACTCATCAGCTTTTAGATACTTTCCCTATAGGGACGGTTAGACTTAGCCCGGGTTATTTTACAACTGAAAAAGATATTGATAATTTTTGTAACGCAATACGCCGTATAGCACAAGTAGATGTGCCGGTGTATTAGCTTTTAGGAGGAATTATATGGCAGTAGAGATAGCTATGCTGCATGATGTGGAAAAATGTTCTGCCTGCAGAGGTTGTTCCGTAGCATGTAAACAATGGAAAAATCTGCCCGCTGATAATACACCTTTTGATGGTGAGTATCAGTCGCATAAAGATTTAAGTAGTAAAACATATACTCTTATTCGCATGAAAGAAACTATGGTTGATAACAAAGTAAGATGGGATTTCTTAAAATTCCAGTGTATGCACTGTGGTATTGCAGGCTGCGTATTAGGTTGTCCAACAGGTGCTTTACAAAAAGAAAATACGGGTATAGTATCCCACAGCAACGATTTATGTATCGGTTGTGGATACTGTGAAATCAACTGCACTTTCGGTGTTCCTCATGTAGATCCTGAAACTAAAAAATCTACTAAATGTAACTTATGTGAGGATAGAGTTGCAAAATATATAGAAAATGGTTATGACAGAAAATATATGCCTTCATGTGCAAAAACCTGCACTGCTGATGCAATACTTTTTGGCACAAGGGAAGAAATGGTTAAAATTGCTAACGAAAGGTTAGAAGTTCTAAAACAAAGATACCCTGATGCCTGCACTTATAATGTGGAAACAGATAACAGTATTAAAGGTGGTGCTATGATGTATGTATTACCATATAAACCATCAGTTTACGGCTTACCAGATGATCCAAAATTAGCATCTAGTTTAGATGTATGGCAGGAAAAAGTTCAACCTGTTGGTAAAGTGTTAATGGGTGCTGCTGTTGTTGCTGTTGCAGGTGCTGCTGTTGCAAATACTATATCAGGCGGCGGAAAACACGGAGGTGATGACCATGAGTAATGAAAAAACAGTTAGACGATTCAGCAAGTTTGTAGTGATAGCTCACTGGACTAACGCCATTAGCTTTATCATGCTTGTTATAACAGGGCTGCCTTTATTTTTACACATAAAAGTGCCTGAATTTTTTCAAATTATCCACAGGGTGTTTGCTGTAACATTTTTACTTCCTACTCCGTTTATGATATTAATGGATAGGAAAGGTTTTATGCAATGGACAAAAAATGTTACACACTGGAAAAAATATGATTTTCAATTTTTAGCAGTGTTCCCATTAGAATTAATTGGAAAAGCTAAAAATATACCAAAACAGGACTTTTTTAATGGTGGTCAAAAATTAAATTCAGTGCTTACTATTTTAGGTGCAATTATTATGGTTATTACTGGGTTTATTATGTGGTTTAAAGAATTATTCCCTGTTGAAGTTGTAAGATGGGCATACCCTGTGCATGATGCTGGTATGGCAATTATGGTGGCTGTAATTGTGGGCCATATATATTTAAGTGTGGGACACCCTGCAAGCCGTCCATCTTTTATGGGTATGACAAAAGGCGTTGTTCCTGAAAGCTATGCTAAAGCACATCATGGTAGATGGTATGACGAACTGAAAGAAAACAAAGAAATATAAATAATAATTTATATCAAAAAATACATAAAAGCCCTTCTTTAAGAAGGGTTTTTTTATTATACTAAAATTATATATTGACAAAAACAAAAAAGTATTATGATATGATATATATAAGTAAAATTATATTTGATTTAGGTGTTTATATAATAAAAGTCTGCAAAAAATAAATAATAATTTATATAGTATATTAGTCTTAACAGGTTAGGGTGCCTGTTAAAATAAAATAATATTAAGGAGCATATATGAAAGGATTAAAGGTTTATCTGTTTTGTATGTTGCTAGTTTTATCTTTTGCAGGCTGTAAATCAGAAAATGTAAAAAAAGATAATAATACTGACAGTGCAGCACAATCAGAAGTAAAAGCAGGGCAAAACACTATGGAAGAAAAAACAATTATTGCACACAGAGGTGCATCAGGGTATCTGCCGGAACACACAATAGCATCAAAAGTGCTGGCGTATCATATGGGTGTTCCTTTCATTGAGCAGGATTTAGCTATGACAAAAGATAATCAGCTTGTAGTAATTCATGATCATTATTTAGACAGAGTAACAGATGTGGCAGAAAAATATCCTGATAAAGCAAGGCAGGATGGTAGATTTTATGTAATAGATTTTACTTTAGACGAAATAAGAAAACTTAATTTTATGGAAGGTTTTGAAGTAAAAAATGGAAAAAAAGAACAAGTATTTAAAGACCGTTTTCCTATGGGTAAATCTACATTTGAGATTCATACATTAGCAGAAGAAATAGAATTAATACAAGGGCTTAATAAAGTTTTTGGTAAAGATGTAGGCTTATATGTGGAAACAAAAGCACCATGGTTCCATAAACAGGAAGGAAAAGATATTTCTAAAGCAGCATTAGAAGTATTAAAAAAATATGGTTATACCACAAAAGATTCCAACGTATATTTTCAAACCTTTGATTTTCCTGATTTAGTATATGTGAAAGAAAAACTTATGCCTGAAATGGGTATGGAATTAAAAACAGTTATGCTTTACGCTTATAACGACTGGAACGAAACATACGAACAGCAGGATGACGGTTCATGGGTGCCTTTTGATTTTGATAAAATAAGGACGAAAGAAGGTATGAAAATAGTTGCAAAATATGCAGACGGTGCAGGCCCTGCATACGATATGATAATAGATGGTAAACAGTCTAAAAAAGGCAATATTGTTATAACAGATTTTGTAAAAAATGCTCATGAAAGCGGTATGATTGTCCACCCTTATACAATAAGAAAAGATAAACTGCCAAATTATGTTAATAATGTAGATGAACTTTATGATATTGTGCTTTATCAGGCAGGTGCAGACGGTGTATTTACTGATTTCCCAGATTTAGGTTTAGAAGCCGTAAAAAATCATAATTAATTATAATAAACAGTCTTTTGTATGAAAGGCTGTTTATTAATTTACTAAGAAGAATATACTTAATTAATAAAAAATATAAAAAA
>RCNI01001500.1_pt1 | contig 12471 bp, 10 predicted proteins | sample 2041151 | NCBI WGS metagenome assembly RCNI01 (sample SAMN09708214, study PRJNA481090) | feces metagenome | isolation source: feces | place: Antarctica: Albino Rookery | reverse complement strand
CTAAACGGACGCCCTCGAAAAAAGCTGGGCTACCGCACTCCCGAGGAACTGTTTGAGGTGTTTCTGGATTCCGTTTACGCCGTTCCTGCGAGCTAACAAATTTTTACCGTGCGGGGTGTCCAACTTGCACTTGCAATTTGCGTTTTGTTTTTCATGCTATAATTTAGGCAATTTAGGCAAATTCAATAAAACTTACGCCTTCCGCAAATTTGACTAACTGTATTGTGAAAAAGAAAGGGAACCTTACTTTGAACGATCAAGTTTCTTTCACTGACATTTTCAGACAGTTTCCTCCTGCGGTGTGGTGCGGTGCTCTGGCCGCTCTTGCAACGTTTATTCTGGAAATGGTGCTTGTATCAAAAGGCATCATCTTTTCCGGACGGAACAAGCGGGTGGAAAAGGCAAGAGCCGCAGGTCGGTACATGAAGGGCAAACAGGTGAAGTGCCGGTATCATGACAGCGGCTCCGATCAGAAAACCTGCAATCGACGCTATGTTGCACAGTATGAGTACACACTCAATGGCAAAACAAAAACGAAGCAGGTCTCTTCAACCGGCATACGCCCCGGCTACACCATTTGGCTGTATTACGATGAGAAAGGCAGAGTCTTTACCGATGATCCCCCGCTCACAGATATCTTTATGATCGTGCTTTATATCATACCCATACTTGTAGGCGGTCTTGTACTTGAGCTTCTTGGCTATAAGCCTTAAACGACAAACATCTAAGGAGGGCAACCATGAAACTGTATTTGAAAACAGCTGCGCTTATTTCCGCTCTTGTAATGGCTCTTTCCCTTGTTGGCTGTGGTGAAGCCGGAGCTTCCACCGCGCAGGATGGTGCCGCAGGCAAGGAAGAGCAAACTGCCGGCACAGCCGCATCGGAAGAGTACTTTGAATGGGATGGCGATCTGATTTCCGCTCTGACGGAAAGCGGTATGAATCAGTCCGAACTTGTTATCCCCAAAAGATGCACCGGATTCAACGGCGCAGTTTTTGCACCGGATGAATGCAAGGTCAAATCGGTTTCCTTTGAAAGCGATGCTGATTTTAACCTGAACAGCGGTTTTCGCTGCAGCGCTTCGCTGGAAGAGATCAAGCTGCCCAGCGGCCTTACCAAAATCTCCGACATGGAATTCTGGCGCTGCGGTGCCCTGAAGGAAATTACCATTCCGGCCGGCGTAACCGACATTGGCCAATATACATTTCAGGATTGCAGCAATCTGGAAACCGTGGTATTTGAAGGCGATTTAACCGAAATCAAGCCGCATACCTTTGACCTGTGCCGCAGCCTGAATAAGATTGTTCTGCCGGACACCGTGACCAAAATCGATGAATACGCATTTGCCGGATGCAGTGCGCTGAAGGAAATCACCCTGCCGACCGGACTGACCGAAATCGGCGGTTTTGCACTTGCCAACAACGGCTTGGAAAAAGTGATTGTTCCATCGGAGGTGACACTGGAAAAGTGGGATACCTCTTCCTTCACGCAGATTGATCATGATGTAGAAGTTTACGTCACGAAGGATTCCTGGATGGACCAGAATTTTGAATCTGTGTTTGATGGTGCATGCAACAAGAACTATACCGAGTAATTTTCCGTTGCTGCCGTTCCAAAAGCGCGGGGCACATCATTTAAAACAGCTTTTTAAGATTATCTCAGGCAAGAAATTCAAATCAAGTCAAAGCAGGTGTCGGAAATATTCCGGCACCTGCTTTTTCCAGTATAACATCACGCAAAATCATCTCTCTAACGGCACGTTCCGGCAGCCATCCCGCGCTAAACGGATACCCGCCGTTCTGCCAAAACAAAGTTTTATAAACACTAATGCTTGCCGTTTTACTATGCAAGAAAAAGTGCGGTACGACCCACTGGGCTGTACCGCACTTTTCAAATATTTTTGTAAAATTTGCGTCCGAAAGCCGCAGGTCTTCTTCACCGTTCAGCGCAATGACGGCAGTTCTTTTCCGCACTTGGGACAAAACGCAAATTCACCTGTTACCGGCGTTCCGCAGTAAGGGCAAAAACCGTCCGGCTGCTGCTCTGACACTTGCTTCTGCTGCCACTGCGCTGCATGACCGAAGCGCTGTTCCAGCGGGTCCGATTCCTCGGTGCTGTCCACAATATCGTATTCCGAGTAGCGGTGTTCCCCTGTAGCGTTTTTAAAGTTATATACAGTCTGCACAACGCCAATTCCAATAAACAGAACGCCAAACAGCGGGAACATAATAGGTGCCCCCATGGAAACCGCTCCGATTGTCCAGAAAATGCCCGCTACCACTGCAATAAGGGAACCCAGTCCCCCCATCATGGACGGCCCGCGGCCGGGTTTGATGCTTTTCATCTGCTTTTCCCCTTTCTCTTGTAATGCCGTTAATCCACAACAAAGACACCTGTCAGCATACGCTCACTGCCGGATTCGTCCTCTGCACACACGACCAGACGATAACACCCTGCTTTCAGGCGCGTGCCATATCCTGCATCCTTCTGGCTGAATGTACCGTCCATCCGGGTTGTCTGTGCATCCAGAACAATGGGTGATTCATCGGTCTTTTCAAAACTACTGCGGTCACGGGCCAGCTGCATCCACTGTCCGTCCACCATTTGTTCCAGCAATACCGCACTGCCGGATTCCTGCATCTTGATTTTGTACGTACTGCCCGGGTGCTTTCCAATGCTCCAGCGCAGAATACAGCCCTTTCGCAGCGAATAATAGGGCTCATCCACTGCCAGCTGCAAATCCTCCAGCTGGGCCTCCTCTATTTCAGAAGGCTGCGCTACCGGCGGATATACACCGGAACTCTGCCATATCTGCGCTCCCAGCAGACAGAAACACACATCAGGATCAGCCACGTCCGATGGTGCGCTTTCTTCCCCTGCTCCTCTGCATTAATGAGCTCAGGATGCTCCTCTTCCAGCTGTTTCTGTTTTTCAAATTCACGGTACATCTTCCGATTCAGCCAGATCGCCAACGCCACATTCACAAAGAGCATCAGCCAAAACAGCCATATATGCTGTGGGGCCAGAACTGCAAGCAGCACGGTCAGCAGCAACAGCAACGATATACCGCCTATCACAATCGGTTCCCAGCGCCCGAACACCCGGCGATATGCACGTCTTCTCTGTGCCTGCTGTGCACAGTCACGCTCATAGGCTTTCTGACTGAAAGAAACCATCAGCCCTTTACCGGTCAGGTACACACCAAGTACGATCCAGATGAGATCGAGAAAGTCTTCCATATTGGCACACATAAAAAGAACCCATATGATACACAGGACTGTGGCCGCCAATGTGCTCCAGCTTTTCACATATTTTTTCTTCATGAGCTCCCCTTTCTCCGGCTTTGCCCGCAATTTTATAGCTTCATTATAGCATGTAACCCCTGGGCTGCAACCCCTGCTCACAAAAAAGCCGTGCCCCTGAGAACTGTCTTTGCAGACAGCCCCACCGGGCACGGCTTTACTTTATAAAATCACTTGCTTGTGCAAAAGCGCCGACAAACTCTGCGCTGCCGGCAGATACACTCAGAATTTCTCGCTGTACAGCAGGCACAGGCACAAAAGCAGGATCAGCCATGTCTTATTGTGTACTTTCTCCTCCTGCTCCTCTGTATTCGCGAGCTCAGGATGCTCTTTCTCCAGCTGTTTCTGTTTTTCAAATTCACGGAGCATCTTCCATTTCAGCCCGATTTCCCATGCTACTGTCAAAAAGAGCAGCAGACAGATCGGCCATGTATGCTGCGGCAGCAGGATTAGCAGTATCGCAATCAGCAGCAATAACGATATACTGCATTCTACAATCGTTTCCCACCGTCCGAATACCCGGCGATATGCACGTTTTTGCTGTGCTGTCTGCACACAGTCACGCTCATAGGCTTTTTGACTGAACGAGTCGATCAGCCACTTAACCGCCTGGTATACGCCATATATGATCCAGCAGAGATTGTGAAGATCATCCATATTGGCGAACATAGCGAGAACCCATACAACACACATGATTGCGGTTGCCAAAGCGCTCCAGCTTGTCACATATTTTTTCTTCATATGTTCTCCTTTCTCTGGTTCTGCCTGCGATCTTACAGCTTCATTATAGCATTTGGCCCCTGGGCTGCAACCCCTGCTCACAAAAAAGCCGTGCCCCTGAGAACTGCCTTTGCAGACAGCCCCACCGGGCACGGCTTTACTTTATAAAATCACTTGCTTGTGCAAAAGGATCAGGCCAGAGCTGCCAGACTCTGTTCCACCTTTTCCAGCTTTTCCTGAGAGCGAGCCAGCTTCTGGCGAACCTCAGCTACCACATTTTCAGGAGCCTTGTTCACAAAGCCGGGATTGCCCAGCTGACGCTCGAACATGGCAATTTCCTTTTCCACATTGGCCTTTTCCTTATTCAGGCGGGCCAGCTCCTTCTCACGGTCGATCAGCTCCATCATGGGGATAAAGCCGCGGGCAGCAGGAGTGACAACCTGCACCATACCGGTGGTGTCGCCCTCATACTTAGCAGTCAGTTCGACCTCGGTGGAGAATGCGAACTTTGCCAGATAGGTGTTACCCTTCTGGAAAGCAGCGGGATCAGCCGTTTCGATGATCATGCTGGTCTTCTTTGCCGGGTGTACACCCATCTCAGCGCGGATTGCACGCACAGCCTTGATGTAGTCCACCAGCTTTGCAAAGTCGGCCTCGTCTTCGGGGTAATCGTGAGCTTCGTCGAAGGTGGGCCAGCTCTGAGTCATGATCGTTTCAGCGCTGCCGGGCAGGGCCTGGTACAGCTCTTCTGTCACGAAAGGCATGAAGGGGTGCAGCAGCTTGAGGGCTGCATCCAGCACATACACCAGCACGCGGCGGGCAGTATCCGCCTGCTCTTCGTCGCCGGAATTCAGGCGAACCTTGGCGATTTCGATGAACCAGTCGCAGTAAACATCCCAGATGAAGTCGTAGATCTTAGCTCCGGCCAGACCCAGCTCGTACTTATCCAGATTGTCCGTCATATCCTTGGCAACGCGATTTACCAGGCTCAGCACCCAGCGATCGCTCATGTCCAGCTTATCCTCGCTGGGCAGACCGGGCTGGAAGTCCTCCGGCAGGTTCATCAGCACAAAGCGGGCTGCATTCCACAGCTTGTTGGCGAAGTTGCGGCTTGCGCGCACCTTTTCTTCGCTGTAGCGCATATCGTTGCCCGGAGTGGAACCGTTGATCAGAGTATAGCGCAGAGCGTCGGCGCCATAATCCTTGATAACCTCCAGGGGATCAATGCCGTTGCCCAGAGATTTGCTCATCTTGCGGCCCTGGCTGTCACGCACAATACCGTGGATAAACACAGTGTTGAACGGCACTTCGCCGGTGTGCTCCAGAGCACTGAAAATCATACGGGCTACCCAGAAGAAGATGATGTCGTAGCCGGTTACCAGGGTGTTGGTGGGATAGAAGTGCTTGAACTCCTCGCTGTCGGTGTTGGGCCAGCCCAGAGTGCTGAAGGGCCACAGAGCGCTGGAGAACCAGGTATCCAGTGTATCGGGGTCCTGAGCCAGATGAGTGCTGCCGCACTTGGGGCAGGTAGTGGGTACTTCCTTGGCAACGATCACTTCGCCGCAGTCATCACAGTACCAGGCGGGAATGCGATGACCCCACCACAGCTGACGGCTGATGCACCAGTCACGGATGTTCTCCATCCAGTTGTAATAAATCTTATCGAAACGCTCCGGCACGAACTTGGTCTTGCCGCTGCGCACAGCCTCAATGGCGGGCTTTGCCAGAGGCTCCATCTTTACAAACCACTGCTTGCTCACCATGGGCTCCACGGTGTTGTGGCAGCGATAGCAGGTGCCTACATCGTGACGCAGAGGCTCCACTGCCTTGATGAGGTATCCGCCGGCTTCCAGATCTGCCACAATCGCTTTGCGGGCTTCCATAGTGGTCATGCCTGCGTACTTGCCGCAGTCCATTACCTCAGGCTCATCGGAAGCAGCCTTGCCGCTGGCAATCAGCTCGTCTGCTGCTGCCTTATCGGCAGCACCGGTCATGTGACCGTCATAAGTGAACACACGCACAATGGGCAGATCGTGACGCTTGCCAACCTCATAGTCGTTGGGGTCATGAGCAGGCGTGATCTTCACAACGCCGGTACCCTTTTCCATATCTGCATGCTCATCGCACACAATGGGAATTTCCTTATTCACCAGGGGCAGAATCACGTGGCAGCCGTGCAGGTGAGCGTAACGGGGATCGGCTTCGTTGATCGCCACGGCGGTATCGCCCAGCATGGTTTCGGGACGGGTAGTGGCCAGCTCCAGCTTTTCACCGGTTTCCTTAACGGTGTAGAGCAGGTGCCAGAAATTGCCGTCCTTCTCTTCGTATTCTACCTCGGCATCGGAAATGGAGGTATTGCAGTGGGGGCACCAGTTCACCATGCGGTTGCCGCGGTAGATCAGGCCCTTGTCATACAGCTTGACGAATACTTCCTTCACAGCTTCGCTGCCGCCTTCGTCCATGGTAAAGCGCTCGCGATCCCAGTCGCAGCTGGAACCCAGCTTTTTCAGCTGGCTGACAATGCGGCCGCCGTACTGCTTTTTCCAATCCCATGCGCGCTCCAGGAAGGCATCACGACCCAGATCTTCCTTGGTCAGGCCCTCTTCCCGCATTGCGGCCACGATCTTGGCCTCGGTTGCGATGGAAGCATGATCGGTGCCGGGAATCCACAGTGCATTGTAGCCCTGCATCCGCTTAAAGCGAATCAGAATATCCTGCATGGTGTTATCCAGTGCATGGCCCATGTGCAGCTGGCCGGTAATGTTCGGCGGCGGCATCACGATGGTGTAGGGTTTCTTGCTGCGGTCAACCTGGGTGTGGAAATACCCGCCGTCCAGCCATTCCTGATAAATCCGGTCTTCCACCTGCGCCGGATCATACTGTTTTGCCAGTTCTTTCATGGTTCTGTTCTCCTATCCTTTGATGGTCAAGTGAGGTCATATTCTTCATAGAAGGGATCGGGAAGATCCTTCGAAAAGCTGATTTTTCCAATGCCGTACCAGTCGGCCATGGTTGTGCAGGGCCACTCATTCGGGTCCTCGGTAAAGATGCCTGCATGAGAATAAGCCGTTACCGGATGATGCACAGGCAGTACAATTTCATCCTGTCCGGCTGCCTTGGCTTCCTCAATCTGTTGCTGGCACCAGGTCCAGTAGGCGTTGTTATTGTTGACATCATCCAGTGCATTTTTGTAGTCTACCATATATTTCGGTGCCCACAGCAGCGCTGCACACAGCAGCAATGTGTAAATGCGCTTATCCGGGGCAATCAGCGCCAGTGCCGCCGTTGCCGTAAGAACAATCAGGGCTGTGATGCCAAACCAGGCCCGTGCCGAAAAGGACGGTGTTGCCAGCATGGCATAAACGGAACCCAGACTGCCCAGAGCAAACACGGCAACCGGCAGATATGCATACCAGCTGCTGCGCCGATCCCAGCCCTTCTGATGCATCCAATAATACACAAGGCACACGGCCAGAGCCAGAATGGCAACCGGCATATATCGCTTGACCAGAATGGTGGTCATGCTGATAAAACGGTGAATCAACGTGGAAACAAAGCCGCTTTCTGCACCCGGGTTTTCAGCTTCGCCGGCCATGCCCATACGGTTCCAGTTGCCAGGTGCCGCAAACAGCACGATCCAGCCAGCCAGCGCGGAAGCCGCAGCAAACGGCATCCAGCGTGCATTTTTGTTGCCCGCAATCCGATTGGCGATGATAAACAGCACCATCATCATGGGCAGCGCAAAACCTGTATTCTCATTGGTCCAGCCTGCGAAGAAGCAGAAAATGCAATAAACCGCGGCGGCCCACCAATGATCCAGCAGTTTTACGCCTTTTGCGTCCGGTGCAAACCAGCGGCGGCTGAACGGCACCAATGCTGTCATTACCAGGGTAATGCCCCACAGATAATTGCAAGAGCCCACCAGCCAAAGGGCACTCTGGTTAAAATGCCGGGGCAGATACCAGAGCATATAAAAGATCAGCGGAACGGCTGCAAATCCCCTGCCCTTTTTGAAACCGCTGTTAGCCCAGATCGCCCAGATCAGAAGCATATACACCAGTGTGTTGCAAACATCAAAGATTCGCTTATCTCCCAGCATCAAAAAGAACTGGGCGATGAAATGCACCACATTGCGCCCGCCCCAAGTCTGGCGAAAGGTAATCTGCGACTGAACTACATCGCCCACCGATTCCAGACGATCCCCGTAACTGCCGGCGCCGGTGGCGATAAAACTGTAATCCAGATCATCCCACAGCAGAACCGTGCGGGTATTCAGCCAGTAAAAGAGCCCGGCCAAAGCCAGCACCACAAGCACCTTACCGATCAGGAGCCAGCGCTGCTGCTTTTTTGTTTGCATGGTCGATTCCTCCCTTTTCTGTACACCCCAAAGCAGCAAAAAAACCGCCCCGGGGAAAATAAATTTCTCCCGGGACGGCTTTGTACGTTCAAAACCGCGGTACCACCCAGTTTGCCTGCCAATGCAGACCACTCGGCGGCTAGGCACTGCTGCCTGCCGCGCCCGATAACGGCGGGCTAAACACCGGGTACGGCTACTTGCGTTCACCGCACCTGCTAAAAAGCGACAGCGTCAGGGACCTCTTCGCCGGGCTTGCACTCTCCCCGGCTCGCTTTGAAGCGGTATTCCCTGCGCCCTCTTTCTAAAAGCGCATTTATCTTGTAATTGTGCTAATCATCATATCGCGTTTATGCGCGATTGTCAACCTTTGTGCCAGTCAGGAACAGGTCTGTACCCAGTCCAGCACGCGCTGCGCATACGCCAACAGGCCATCGCTCATGCGTTCGCCAACTTCCAGCACCACCACATCCGGGATGCAGGTCATTTCCTGCGGCAGAGCTCCCTGCCCCAGTGCATTGCCGTGCAGTACCAGCGTATCGTCAAATGCCGCGGCCACAAACGGTGCCATGGCTTCGCCAAAGCTGTCACGGATCATTAAAAGTGTACCCTGCCCCTGACCCTGATAATGCAAAATCGGCTCGGCGTGGCTTTGCTCCCGCAGCACAGCTCTGGGGGCATCCACTGCATAATACACGTCATCCGTGCAGAGCGTCCACGCTGCACATACATTGGCCAAATCCGTGGGAGCGCTGTGCTGCGCATCCGGCCGGACAAGCGCCGGGTCCCACGCTGTATGCGGAATATCCAGAATGCTCAACAGCTGATCCACTGCCAGAAAGGCACCGGCCTGATTCCAATGGGTGTCGTATTTATAATAGGTCTGCTGAACCGGGTCTGCTTCCAGCAGAGCATCCCGGGGCCAAACCACCGAAAAACCTGCCTGTTGCAGATAGTCTGCCAGCGCATCCACCCGGGTGGGCCGGGCCACAACCGGAATAAAATCCGGCATATACCGGCTGGCCACGCCTTCTTTAGCCGGGGCAAACACCACCGCAAGGCGGCCGCCCCGCCGTTCCAGTTCGGTTTGCAGTTGTCCCAAAATCCGGGCGAACTGCGCCTGCTCCTCCGGCGTATAGGCCGTAAGCCCCTGATAATCCGAAAGGCTTTTGGAATCGGACACATCTTTCAAAAAGAGCCAATTTTCCTTGCCGCGCAGCACATCTGAGGAATCCAGACTGTTCAGCGCCCAGTTCAGGCGGGTGTTCAACGTCATCCACTGATTTCGGAACGGTGCATGGTCCCCCAGCCACGCTTCAAATGCACCGGGCCATTGAGCAGCAGGCACATCGCCGGGAAAGGATGCCAGCGTTCGATTTTCGTAATTCTGCGTATCCACGTGATCCCGCAGCACCAGCCACAGCGGTCCGGGCAGAAGCAGCAACGCCAGAAATCCTGTCAAAAACAGGCGGGCGCAGGTTTTGGAACCGGTTACTTTTTTCTCGGGAGCAGCAGTCTGCACAGGCATTTTCTCCTTTCAAAAGGATCTCAAAAGCGGAAATAAATGAAGGGATTATACGTACCGGATACCAGCAGCATCACGCACAGGAACAACAGCCCCAACAGTACGGTGCCCTGAACCGGACCGGGTGTTTCTTCTTTATAGAGCGAAGCTTTCAGCTTGGGCAGCATGGTCTGAACCGGACCGCAAAGCGCAATGCCGGCAAGTGCCAGCAGCACAGTGCGGCCATCCAGGTAGCGCAAGCAAGGGTATGCACCGCTGCCCGCAGCAGGCAGCAGCATAGCGCACAGCCAGCCAAGGCCTGCCCGCAGGCCAGGCGCTCGGAAAATTACGACACTGAGCACAAAATTGAGCATCGTGTAAACTCTGCCCACCCAGCGCGGGCAGCGCTTCAGCCAATCCAGCAGGAACAGCTTTTCCAGCACAATCATCACGCCATGCCACATACCCCAGATCACAAACTGCCAGCTGGCACCATGCCAAAGGCCCGTGGCAAAAAACACCACAAGCAGATTGAACACCTGACGTTTTCGTCCTTTGCGGCTTCCACCCAGCGGGATATACAGGTATTCCCGGAACCAGCCGGACAAAGACATATGCCAGCGACGCCACAGCTCTGTGATGCTGGCAGAGATATAGGGATAATTAAAGTTTTCCGGAAAACGGAAGCCAAACATTCGGCCCAGACCTATGGCCATATCCGAATATCCGGAGAAATCATAGTACAGCTGAAGCGCATAAAACAGAGCACCCAGCCATGCAAGACCTGTGGATGCCTGTTCCGGTGCAAGGCCGTAAATTTCATCGGCACGCATCGCCATGGCATTGGCAATAATCACCTTTTTTGCAAGGCCGTAAATGAAGCGTTTTACACCATAGGCCGTTCCCTGCAGGTCCAGCGTCCGGCTTTCCAGCTGCTGCTCCACGGCCGCGTACTGCACAATAGGACCTGCGATGAGCTGCGGGAAAAAACTGATGTACAATGCCAGCCGCAGCCAGCTTTTCTGCACCTGGATTTCGCCCCGATACAGGTCGATGCAATAACTCATGGCCTGGAACGTATAAAAGCTGATGCCAATGGGCAGCGCAATCTGCCTGATCGGCAGCACCTGCCCGCCCAACAGAGAAGCCAGCGTATCCGCTGCGAAGGAATAGTATTTGAAGTAGCCCAAAAGGCCCAGATTGATCAGCACCACCGCAGCAAGTACAGCCCTGCGCTTTTTGCCATTGCATCGGTCTATCCAAAGGCCGCCCGCCCAGTTTACCGTAATGGAAAACAGCATCAGCAACAGATAGCGCGGCTCCCCCCAGCCGTAAAACAAAAGACTGGCCGCAAGCAGCAGCAGATTTTGCCCGCTGCGGGGCAAAACGCGGTATATAATAAATACAATTGGTAGAAACAGCCACAAAAATACCAGGCTGGAAAACAGCAAACCGCAAAACTCCCCTCACCGGATGATGCCCTGAGTCCATTTTCAGGGCGAATACGGTTAGATTATATCATACAGGCATACTTGCTGGCAAACGCTGTTTACCTGAGATTATTGAAGCTTTTCACAAAAGAAGACGCGCCGTATCCGAATCAATCGGACACGGCGCGTCTGTAATTCAAGTTATAAAAACTTGGAACAGATGATATTAGTCATCCAAGGTGAAGAAGTCTTCGCCCAGCAGTTCCTTCATCATCTCGGAGTTCTCGGGAACTTCGATCTTGCCGGCCAAGATGTCAGCCTTGGCATCCTCAACAGCCTTCAGAACTTCCTCGCTCAGCTGATCGCGAGTGGGAGCCAGGTCAACGCCACCGTTCTCCAAGGAGTACATGTGAACGCCAGCCTCGAACTTGCCCTCGGCAACAGCCTTGGAGATGTCCTGAGCAGCAACGTCAACGCGCTTCATAGCAGAAGTGATGATGGTCTCGGGGTCGTTCAGAACAACAGCCTGGTCCTGGTCAACGCCGATGGCCTTGATGCCATTGGTCTTGCAGGCCTCGATAACGCCGTTGCCGGTACCGCCAGCAGCGTGGAAGATCACGTCGGCGCCCTTGGTGATCATATCGGTAGCAGCGGTGGAGCCCAGAGAAGCATCGCCGAATGCGTTAGCATTGAACTGCAGAACCTCAGCATCGGGGTTAGCAGCCTTAACGCCAGCCACGAAGCCGCAGCCGAACATGTTCATGGACTCGGAAACCATGCCCTGAACATAACCAACCTTGTTGCTCTCGGTGGTCATACCGGCAACCAGACCTACCAGGTAGGAAGCCTCGTCCTGAGCGAAGGTCAGAGAAGCCACGTTGGGCAGATCAGCCATGGAAGCGTCATCCACGATAGCGAACAGCTGATCGGGGTTAGCCTCGGCAGCCTCACGGGTAGCGTCAGCCAGCATGAAGCCGATGGACAGGATCAGGTCGTACTCTTCGTCGATGAAGGTCTCCAGGTTAGCGGAGTAGTCAGCATCGGTCTTGGATTCCAGGTAGGAAACTTCGATATTGGGGTACTCTTCGTGCAGAGCCTGCAGGCCTTCCCAGGCACCCTGGTTGAAGGAACGGTCATTTACGCCGCCCACGTCGGTAACCA
>RCNI01001498.1_pt1 | contig 12476 bp, 7 predicted proteins | sample 2041151 | NCBI WGS metagenome assembly RCNI01 (sample SAMN09708214, study PRJNA481090) | feces metagenome | isolation source: feces | place: Antarctica: Albino Rookery | reverse complement strand
TAGCCGCCGAAGTTGCCCAGAGACTTCACCCGGCCCTCCAGCGTGCACTCCGGAGCGCCGCCGAAAGCGCCGACATTGGTGTACTGGCTGTTGATGCACAGATAGTCCGTCACCCGGTCGGGCACGTCATATTTGTCGGAGCGGCTGACACGGTTGAAATGGTACTCGCCGGACACCTTACCATCCTCTGTTTCCAGAACGATGGTCACTGCCTGCTCCAGAGAAACCGTATATTCGCCGCTGCTGTTCTTCTCCAGCACGTCCCGGCCGTTCTTCACCCGGACATTCTCCGGTGCCGTAAAGGTCAGCTGTACCGCCGGATCGCCTGCATTCCCCACAAGGTTATAGCTGTAAATCGCCGGGGTGAACGCGGGATACCATTCGCCCCGATCACTCTGGGCCGTCAGCAGCTGCAGATCGCCGCTCTTGACATTCACAGACTCCACCCATACGTTGAACGTCTTGGTGGCACCTTCAAAGGCAGGCTTTCCGGCGCTGACATTGTCCACATAGGCCTTGTCGGAGATCAGCTGCAAGCTGACCTTCGCCACGCCGCCGGCGGGAACGGTGATGACACCGGTAGACTTGTCGCCCTGGGGCACCTCTGTCCACGCGCCGGTGTCATTGATCTGATAGCGGAAATGGACATACTGGCTCTGGCCCTTCAGACCCAGACGGAAGGACTCACTGCCCTCCAGCAGATAGGTGCGGTAGTTGGGCTTGCGATCCATGACGCCGGTGCCTGAGCTGAGTGCGCCCGATTCGTCGGCCCGATACATGGTGCCCTCTACCTTGCCGTTATAGTGCAGGCCGGACACCGGGCGCCCCTCCGGGAGCAGGGTAATGCCGTTGAAGGCCAGCTTGTCAGAATCATCGTACGGGCGCGTAATGTGGAAGGTGTAGACCGTAGCATTGTCCGCATTTCCCCGCTCTGAGATGGTCACCAGCACATCCGAGGTGCCAAAGGGAATGTCCTTGAGGACGCTGGCCGTGCCGCTCTTGATGTCCACCTGCTGGGCTGTGCCGAAGCGATCGGTATAGGCGGCCACCGCCTGAAACTTCTCCTCGTTATATGTCGTATCCGCCTCAATGGTAATCTGGTTGATGCCGGAGCCGCCGGTGGTCAGGGTGTACTCCTTCGTCAGCGGACGGAAGGTCTCGCCTTTCTCCCATTCGCCCCATTTGAAATCCCGAGATCTGAGTTCAAAACGCTCAAAGCAGGGGGTGGTCTCCGAGGTCACAACGACACAGATGCCGCCCTTTTTCCCTTGATCATCCACTGCGGAAATCTGGGCAGAGCCGATGCTTTTTGCCGTAATCTTACCTGTGGGATCCACAGAGACAATGCCGTCGTCATCGCTCTCCCAGGAGGTGATCTTGTGTCCCTCTTCGCAATAGGCAGTCAGCTGAGAAGATGTTCCCACGCCGTTGTCGTAGGAGAGGTAGGTCTTTTTATTTGCACCGGTGCTGTCCACCACTGCCACGCCGCCCACCGTGATGGTGGCCGTGTCCGTCATGGTCTTGTCGAAATCCAGTGCAAAAGAAACCTCCATGGTGCCGGGACGGAAGAAGCGGAACTGAATCTTGTTGCCACTGCCCGGCTCCTCCGCCAGCACGGCAAAGTCCTTGATGGCTTCTTCGTCGTATGTCCACTGGCTGTGGCCATCCACACCACCGGTAACGGAGACGATCAGATCCTCCTGTCCGTCGCCGGGGATAGACTCTCTTTTATCTTTGTCCCCGTTAGAGAAACGGAAACCTGCTGTCTGTACCACCAGCTCCTTGGAGATCTTGGGATCCAGTGTGGAGGTCGCCGTAAAGCGGTTAAAGGACGTGCTGCCGTTGCCGTAGAGATCTTCCGTGATCTCAAAGACGCCGGTATCCTTGTCCAGCTTTACGCTGTTCATGTAGCTGGGGCAGCTCCAGGTGACCGGTGTCTCCTTGCCGTTCTGGTCAAAGGCCTTCAGCTGATAGGTCTCCCCCCGCTCTGCAATCAGTGTTCCGTCCACCAGCCGAGGGGTATCCTCCAGCTTTACGGTGATGTCCGTCGGCGCCTCGCCGCCCGTCTCCTGCGCAAAGGCAGCAGTAGGAAGCAGGCTGAACACCATGATGAGCGCCATCAGTGCCGAGAGCAGCTGATGCGTCTTTTTATGTTCCATACATGTAACTCCTTTCTGTTTGTTGATATTTTACTGTCGCAGTACACCATTTCTGTCTCTTTTCAGTCGGTAATATCCTCCTTCCCTCTCTCCAAAACCATATTGTCATGTTGCATATATCGATCAATGAAGCTGCTGAACAAACCTGAAGCTGTTTGTATGTACCACCCAGCTTCAGCAGTCTTTCCATTGCAAAAAACGGGCGCTTCGACCATCGTCGAAGCGCCCGTATTACGCTTTGCTGCAAAGAGGCAACCGCCCCCTGGCTATATCTCATCGTCGGTCTTCTGGCTCACATCTTGGGGAGACTCCTCCTGCGTTTGTATCTCGCCTTCCCAGGTTTTCCCCAGTGACCGGATCACTCCGCCAATACAAACTCCAATGCTTACAGCAACGGTTATTGCTCCGGACTCGAACCGGATTCCCTCATCACACGCCTAATGTCCTGCACATCAGCCTTGCAGTGTGACACGATGCCTTATTTTTACTTGTACGTTAATTCTATACTCAATGGAAAAAATTGTCAACAAATAAATCACATTTTGCTAAAACGGCCACGCTATTCTATCGTTTATCTATCACTTATGCTCAACACTTCACCTATTACCATGTACAGAAAACTTTCTCACTTTAAAAGCATCCGCTTCCGGAGCCATTGGCAACCATGAATCATTAGAGGCATTTAGGCAGACCTCTGTTTCCCCGTGGCAGCATATGCTTCCATCGCTTCTTTATCCAGCCGATGCAGTCACCCAAGCATCATAAAAAAGTAAGGAGATTTCTTTTTATCCACCCCTAAGCGGCATCTTGCGCGGATTTCCTTCTGAAAAAGTACGGCAATCCCCTCATCTACTGCCGAATTTCTTCCCTTCACGGTATTTTCAGTTTCTCGTTATAGGCTCATCGCTTCGGGAGAGCTTCTATGCAATCAGCTATTGCTACTGCGAATTCAATATATTCCCCTTTATTTTTTTGTAACTATTTACGAAAAATTCGTCGTTTTCGCCAAATATAAGTACTGTATAATGATGCATTGCTAAAATCGCAGAATTTTGCCGAAATCTTATAGACAGCGGGTTATTCATATGCTATGATGCGAATGTGTCCTAAGACAGGTCACTTTTTCCAGCTAAAGCAATTTTCTTAGAATACCGTATGCGCTGTCCCGTTAAAACACTAAACCAAGGCAGGTCATATGTATTTTAAGGACCAAAAATCAATAAAGGAGCTAGCATATGAAATCTAAAAAATTCATCAGCCGCATGGCCATATTTACGACTTTGTGTATTTTGGCTGTGGTGGTCGGGGCAAACAGAGCCGAGGCCAGTTCTTTTGGACAGACTCCTGTAATTTACGATGTGGAAGAATCGGCGGCATTTCCGCTCTCTGTCACAGCAGAAGGTAATGGATCTGTTCAGTACAACGAAACAAGCATTCGCGAATCCACCGCTGAATTTCTGCTAAAGGTCGATGAAAGTATGACCTTCACACTATCCCCGAACGAGGGAGAAACTGTTGAAAAGATTACCTTAAACGGGGAAGATATCGCAGATTCCTTGCAAGGCAACACGCTCAGCGTCCATGGTGCCGAAAAACATCAAGAGCTGAAAGTGACGTTTAGCGCTGTGCATTCCGGAGAAGGAACCGCCCCCGATTCCGGGGAAGGAACTATGCCCGATTCCGGAGAGGGAACTACGTCTAATTCCGGAACAGGAAATCATACCCCGTCAACCGGAGATCATATGCAAAGTTCGCTGTATATTACCTTAGGTCTTGGTTCATTTCTGGGGATTTTCATCTTGGCAGGAATGAAACGCAAAAATAAAAAGAGAGATGAGGGGAGAGTGATTTAAGTGTCCCTAACGCCCGGAAGATATTATATAAGCGATAAGCTTGCTAAAAAATGGTCCTTTGTCAAAGATGGATCCGAAGTTGTGGGCAGCTACATATCTTTTGAGGAGCTGCAAAAAAAGCACCCGGACGGCAAATATACAGTGGTAGGCGAAGTTTTGGAAAAGCATGACGTCACCCAGCGCCAGACAAGGACCATCGAAACGGGAGCGGGTGAGGCTCTTCCGGTCAATCCTGTGGGAATGTATTCAACAAAAAGCTATACGAACATCGGATATATTCTTTGCGGAGAGAGTGCATATATCGGCTTTTATAAGAAAAGCGCAAAGAAGTTCCTGCTGCCGTTGATCTTAGTTCCCTTAATCGTCCTGTTTTTACTTCTGGGTCTGTGGTACCTAGGCGGAAATAAAGCAGAAGGCGATGCAATGTCCGGAAAGCTCGAAATAGATTCCAGCATCACCGATTATGACGGCGGGTTAAAAGCCCCGGCGAACATGGATCAAACCCAGATCGTGATTCCGGGCTTTAGCAAATTGTACTTGAAAGAAGGCGGCGATACTGTCAACACGGTTCTTTATAACCCGGAAAATAACCCGTGCTTTTTCCAGTTCAACATCGTCAACAAAGCGGATGGCCAGGTCTTATACGAAAGTAAACTGGTTCCTCCGGGAAAAGGGATTAACGGTTTCCAGTTAAACAGAACTTTCAGCGCCGGTGAATATCCCGCAGTAATCCAGTTTAGAACTCATGATTTAGAAGATCCCACAATCAACTACAATGGCTCCGATATGGAAATCACCATTGTCGTAATAGAATAAAGGAGGGTAGTCCCCCGATGAGAAAAATAAAAATCTTTAAATACCGCAAACGAAGCCTTGCATTCGTATTGGCAGCTGTATTATCCTTTTCTATCCTTAGCAGCAGTGTCAGCTTAGCCAGAGCTGCCGAAGTGGAGCAAAGTGCAGAAATCATCGTTGCGGGCAACGAGAATTTCAGCGCTGTTCCCGGCAAGAATGATCCTGCAGAGCAAGCGCAAACTCCCCCGGCAGAGCAGATGCAGCCCTCGGAAGACTCTGAAGAAGTAGAGCAGATCAAGCCTTCGGAAGGCACAGAAGAAGCTGAACAGACCAAGCCCTCGGAAGGCACAGAAGAAGTCGAGCAGACCAAGCCTTCAGAAGGCACGGAAGAAGCCGAACAGGCCAAGCCTTCGGAAGGCACGGAAGAAGCCGAGCAGCCGCAGTCTCCCGAAGTTCCTATGCTTCCGTTAGAGCCCGTACTGCCTGCTGAATCTCTAATTCCGATGGCTCCTGCGGAGCCCGTCATCCCCCAGGCAAGCACTCCCTCAGCTTCTGAGGACAGCGTGGGCGAAGATGAGGTCGATTTCCCGGTATTTGCTCCCGTCAGTCTCCTTGCAAAATCGGGAGACAATCGCTATGTAACCAGTATCGACTTAGAGCATTATTACAAACCGTCCTCTATCTATTCAACCCATGGGGGCACCCCCATCTCCTATTACCCGGATCGCGGTGCAGGGAAGCCGAACAAACTCGCCCCTCCCTATACGATTGGCAGCAATTATTTCAAACTAGGTTCCCACAATTACAGAGCGGGTGGGAATGACGGTACTAAGCAGGTTGTCACTATGACAACCAATGGTTTTACCGTAAATTTTCGCAGACCGTTTGTTATCGACGGGTACATCAATATTCAAAAAGGTGCAGATGGATTTGCCATTGGATTTCATCCCGCACGAGACTTCAATGTCAATAATACCGGCGGTTCTTTCGGATTTTATAAGCACCCAAATAATAACGTCTCTAAAGGGGATGGATTAGGCAACGCCACCGTTATGGAGGTTGATACCTGGCACAACTGGAATGATGGCGAGAAGGCATACGCAGAACCGCAGCAGAGAAAGGCTCATATTTCTATCATCGAAACACTAGACAACGGCCAAGTTGATAATCAGTATTCCATCTCCGAACGTCCGGGGCTCAAATCCAATTCCTACTTCGACCCAGCATACGGACAAAACGTTTATTTCAAAATAGAATATAACCCTATCGGAACAAAGGATAACATCAAATTTACCTATGGCGATAAAGTAATTAGCGCAGGCCTTGATGACGGCTCCGGAATAAAATTACAGCAGCTATATAAACTCAAGGAATTCGAAAAAGACGGGCGTGGACATATTTCTTTTTCAGCCAGTGTAGATATGAAGGAAGTCTCCAGAAATGTCGACTACGGTGTTCTCTTGCAGTTGGACAACTTCCGCTATACAGACATCGAGCCGAAGATTGCTGTGGAGCCCTACAGATATTCGTCAGATTATGTAGGGCAGAAACTTGATTATGTCATGCCGCAGGAACAGTTCTCCGTGCTGAATTATCTCATCAATCAGAAAAATACACAGACCAATATCGATGATTTTCTCTTTATGGACACATTAAAGCCTGATTGGTTGTCGTCCCCGGAAAAAATCCCGCTGGACTCGACTGTGGATTTTTACACAGAAGAAGGCCGATGGTATAAGGACTACGACTCTCAAAATGTATTCGATGACCGATTAATTGCATACTTCCGCAGCGAAAATCACACGCATGGCGCCGCAAGATACCGCTATAAAATCACCGTCCCCGAGGGACTGGCATTAGGTGAGCAAAGCAAAATTACTTATAAGTATCGCTCCGGCGTCCTTGGCATGACCCAGATCGTGCACGAAGGCTCCATACCTGTAAGAGCGCAAAATCTAATCACCAGCAACAACAATCATAAGATAGACTTCGTACAGGTCGGCTCGCCGGAGGAGATTACCGAAGCAAAGCTGTGGGAAAACATCCAAGTTAAATCTTCCGCAGACACCTCTAACCAACTGGAAACTTTAGCCGTTGGCCAGAAAAAGGCACAAGGCATGAATGTTACCTATGAGTACTTTGCTGACGGGCAGAAGGTCAATCAGAAGTTCCCGGCGGCCAGCGAGATCCAAAAGGGTAAGGTGTATGCCATTAAAGTCACAATCACTGATGAGAACGGGGATGACCGTCTCACCAACAGTGTGACCAAGCTTGTGTATGCAGCGGATCATGTTAATAAAACCGATAAGCAGCTGATCCTTGCCAACAATTCTCAAATCCCTGTTTCCGAAACCCAATTGAACGTGATGAACATGGACACGTTTAAGGAGGACGTACTGAAATACACGTCCGCTGCAGCGTATACCATCACGGACGACGGAGTGATTAAGAACGATGTTGTGGTGGACTTCGCCAATCCGCAGCATAAGTGGACCAATTCTGCCGGGACTGTACTGGATAAAGAAGTCGGCAAGCACCCGGTACATATTTATACGAAAGACAATCCCGCTCTTTTCATTTTGCCCGAGCAGGAAGTAACGGATAACACATGGAGTTATGATGACGGCAGCGGTAATGACACTACGGATGGCGTTCCCGGGTACATTATCATTCCGAGATTCATCGAACTGAAAAAGGGAGACGATAAATTAACCGGCGAGTCCACGGTGAAATTTGCCCAGTATGATTCGGATAAAACTTATTCCGTTTCCGTTAACCGAGTTACCTCTCTTAAATCGGTGAAAACGCCGGATAAATTTTTCGAGGTCTTCGCCCAGGGTCAGGCAGATCCGAATGGTGGCGACCGTGTTGTTATCGGCAACCTGAGCAAAACCAACCCCGAGCAAAAATTCACCCTACAGTCTGGACCGGAAGCCCTCGACATAACAAATGTTGAGGACACCTGGGTCGGCCAGCTTACCTTTACCTTTAAACTTATGACGCCCTAATCCATGACTCGTCATAAAAATGACGTGACTATATTAAAACTATAAAACAATTGGAGGAAAAAAGATGTTTACTAAGAATTTCACTAAGAAGCTCGTTTCTGTCACCAGCGCATTCGCCATCATCGGCGCATTGACCGTACCTGCAATGGCTGCACCTGCGACTCCTGTATCCGGAACCACAAGCGTTTTTTATACCTCTGAAAATGTGATTGTGGGACCCGAGGGTTCTAAGTGGGGCGTGAAAATCCCGTCCGGCGTAAGCTTCACCAATAACGACAAAACCAAAACCGGCGATGCTTACGGCATTTCTCTGATTTCCATGGCAGCAGATCAGAAAGGTCTGGAAGAGATTTATACTAAGCTGGAGGTAAGCGGCACGGTTCAGTCGAAGAATGGTTTCAAATTTGAAAAGATTGGTGCCCCGGGCACTGCAAAAGTCGGTCAGTACGAATACAAAGTCGGTGGTACCCTTCTGACTGTGGATGATAAGGCACAGGATCTGCCCGTTTTCACCTTGGACAATCCCAAGTACGACGGCGAGTTCACTCTGAAGGTTCCCGTGTCCGCAGAGGGTAAATACTCGGATACGCTCACTTTCACCTTCACCGAAAAAGCAGCCGTTTTTGCGAACAGCTGATTTGCACCAGTCCCCTCCTACATCACCAGATATAACATGAAGTAAAGAAAAGCACCTGATTTCTCCTGGGAAATCAGGTGCTTTTATGATTGTTTGAAGAACGATACCTCGCCGCCGACCACCGGTCAATTCGAATTCACCATAGCCATGCAGGGACAGCCACTCACTATGGCCGTCCGTCAGCCCGCGCTGTTCGATTACGCCTTATTTTCAAGCAAATCTTTAATAGATGTATTTTTCAATATATTCTCAAATTTCTTCTGCAGCTCACAATAGAATTTATGCGCAGGGCAGTACATCGTTGCATCGCAGCTGCAATGCTCGTCATCCTCCAGACAACGATTCAGCCGCACGGTTGGTTCGAATAAATCAATGATTTCAAAGAGAGAAATATCCTCCGGGCGCTTTTGCAGTGAAAAGCCTCCCTGCACGCCGGTGGTAATTTCAATGATACCGTTATTGGCTAGTTTTTTGCATATTTTGAAAATCAAGCTTTGCGGAATGCACAATTCTTCCGACATTGCTTTTGACGTCACGATTTCCTTTTTCACTGCTGTATACATCACTATGCGCATCGCATAGTCCGTAGAAACCTTCAATTGCATTTTGCTTCCCCCGTATGGTAAACGATAATATCTTTTCCTGCTTTTGCGAAGTCACGCAAAGTAGGAATTGGAATTCCTATATAGATCAGGAGCATTTAATTATATGATAAAATTATTAACAAGTCTAGAACAAAAGCAAACAAAACGTCCGATTTTTTGGAGAACAGGACTTGAACCTTCGGCCTCCGGGGTATGACCCAACGAACTGCCAGCTGCTCAAAAGACGACAATGGCGCGGACTTATCCCCCCGTTCATTGTCCATAATCCGTGCTTTTTTCTCTATGGAAGCCTTTCCCATCTCTCTTCTGTCTAAATTACTCCTACCAATTTTGTATAGATGGGAGAAAAGGATTTTCTAAACTTGACAAATTAAGTCCACTTTTATATAGTAGAGAAAACATCCAACAGCAAAGGGAGGAATTGCTATGCTTATGACCCGTGAAACAGACTATGCTCTGCGCATAATCCGGTCGCTGGTCCACGGCAAGTTGATGACGGTCGGTGATATCTGCCAGCAGGAACTGATCCCCCAGCAGTTTGCCTATAAGATTCTGAAAAAGCTCTCCAAGGCTGGTCTGGTCATGGTGACCCGTGGGGTGGACGGCGGATGCCGTCTGACGGCTGATTTGGCCCAAACCACCCTGTATGATCTAATGAGTGCGCTGGAAAACCAGTCCAACATCACCGCCTGTACACAACCCGGGTACGTCTGTGAATGGCAAGCCGAAAATGGAAAATGCAATATTCACTGTACCTTGGCGCAAATCCAGCAGCGTCTGAACGAGGAGCTTCGTGCATATTCCCTCCAGATGCTGATTCTAGGCACATAGTGCACCAAAGTTACTCTGACAAATCATTCAAAATCCACACTGATTGAAAAAATAGAAGGAGGCAATGTCATGCTTTTCAAAACAACACAGATCCATGAGGAGTTCCGAGCCAAGGTGAGAGCATTCGCTGAAACCGAGGTAAAGCCCATCGCCTTCCTCCTGGACAAGGAAAACCAGTTTCCCGACGAAATTGTAAAGAAGATGGCCGATCTGGGCCTGATGGGAATCCCCTATCCTAAGGAGTACGGCGGCGCCGGATTGGACGTCATCAGCTACGCCATCGCAGTGGAAGAGCTCTCCCGCGTGGACGGCGGCACCGGCGTCATTCTCTCCGCCCATGTCTCTCTCGGCGCATGGCCCATCTTCGCCTACGGCACCGAGGAGCAAAAGCAGAAGTACCTGGTTCCTCTCGCCAAGGGTGAGAAGATCGGCGCCTTCGGTCTGACCGAGCCCAACGCCGGCTCTGACGCAGGCGGCACAGAGACCACCGCCGTCTGTAAGGGCGACCACTATGTGCTCAACGGCGGCAAGATCTTCATCACCAATGCCCCTAAGGCGGACACCTACGTTGTTTTCGCCGTCACCACCCCCGACATCGGCACCCGCGGCATCTCCGCCTTCATCGTGGAGAAGGGTTGGAAGGGCTTCGAGTTCGGCGATCACTATGACAAGATGGGCATCCGCTCCTCCAGCACTGCCGAGCTGATCTTCAACGACGTGATCGTTCCCAAGGAAAACCTGCTGGGCAAGGAGGGCGACGGCTTCAAGATCGCCATGTCCACGCTGGACGGCGGCCGTATTGGTATCGCCTCTCAGGCACTGGGTATCGCCCAGGGTGCCAACGACTCTGCCGTAGAGTACGCCAAGGAGCGAATTCAGTTCGGCAAGCCCATTGGCTTCCAGCAGGCCATCTCCTTCAAGCTGGCGGATATGGCCACCAAGCTGCGCTGTGCCAGATTCCTAATCTACTCCGCCGCCGAGCTGAAGGAAAACCATGAGCCCTACGCCATGGAGGCTGCCATGGCCAAGATGTATGCTTCCGATATCGCTTTGGAGGTCACCAACGACGCCCTGCAGATCTACGGCGGAGCCGGCTTTATGAAGGGCATGGACGTGGAGCGTGCCTATCGCGACGCTAAGATCACCACCATTTACGAAGGTACCAACGAGATCCAGCGAGTGGTCATCTCTTCCGCCATTCTGGGCAAGCCCCCCAAGAGCGAGGGCGGCTCTTCCAGCCGTCCCAAGAAGCCCGCTCCCATCACCGGTGTGCGCAAAAAGCGCATCCTGCGGGAGGGTACCGCTGCCGAGCAGGTGGCTGAGCTGGTGGCCATGTTGAAGAAGGACGGCCACGACTTCACCGTCGGGATTCCCATGGACACCCCCATCAATCAAGCCGAGCGTGTGGTTTCTGCCGGTCAGGGCATTGGGGACAAGAAGAATATGGCCATGATCGAGGCTCTTGCCAAGGCCGCCGGTGCCGCCGTGGGCTCCTCCCGCCCCGTGGCCGAGACCCTCAAGTATGTCCCTCTGGACCGCTATGTGGGTATGTCGGGTCAGAAGTTCACCGGCAACCTGTATATTGCCTGCGGCATTTCCGGTGCAGTCCAGCACCTAAAGGGTATCAAGGATGCCGCCACCATCGTTGCCATCAACAAGAACGGCAACGCCCCCATTTTCAAAAACTGCGATTACGGCATCGTAGGAGATGTGAACGAGATCCTGCCCCTGCTCATCAAGGCGCTGGACACCGGCGAGAAGCAGCCCGCTCCCCCCATGGTGAAGATGAAGCGGCCTGCGCCCCCCAAGCCCGAGCCTATCGGCAAGCGCTATGTCTGCGGTGGATGCGGCTACGAGTATGTCCCCGAGCTGGGCGATGCGGATTCCGAGATTGCCCCCGGCACCCTGTTCGAGAAACTGCCCGAGGAGTGGGTCTGCCCCGAGTGCGCCGAAGGCAAAGAAATGTTTATTGAAGCGTAAAGGAGGAAATGACGATGTATTGTGTGCGTAATGTAACAGATGACCTCTACTGGGTGGGTGCCAACGACCATCGACTGCACCTGTTTGAGAATATCCATCCCATCCCCCGCGGCGTGAGCTATAATGCCTACCTGCTTCTGGACAAAAAGACCGTCCTCTTCGACACGGTGGACTGGTCTGTCTGCCGTCAGCTGCTGGAGAACATGGAGTACCTGCTGGGTGAGCGTCCTCTGGACTATCTGGTCATCAACCACATGGAGCCCGACCACGGCGCTTCCATTGAGGAAATCCTGCTCCGCTGGCCTAACGTAACCATCATCTCCACCGAGAAGTCCTTCATGCTGATGCGTCAATTCGGCTTCCATGTGGACGGACACGAGCTGCTGGAGGTCAAAGAGGGCGACACCTTCAGCTTCGGCAAGCACAACGTCACCTTCGTGGCCGCTCCCATGGTTCACTGGCCGGAGGCCATGGTGACCTTCGACACCACCAATGGTGCCCTCTTCTCTGCCGATGCTTTCGGTACCTTTGGCGCTCTGGACGGTAAGCTCTTTGCCGACGAGGTGGATTTTGAGCGTGACTGGCTGGATGACGCCCGCCGCTATCTC
>RCNI01005730.1_pt1 | contig 12478 bp, 7 predicted proteins | sample 2041151 | NCBI WGS metagenome assembly RCNI01 (sample SAMN09708214, study PRJNA481090) | feces metagenome | isolation source: feces | place: Antarctica: Albino Rookery | reverse complement strand
GATAAGTGCATCGTTGCCAGTTTTTTGATTTTTACATCTAAATTCCCAGCATGGTGTTTCTTTGCCGTTGGTTTCTGGTATTACGCATTTTTTAACATCAATGATTTCAAGAAATGGAGAAATGCACTTTTCGGCGTCTTTACTGTTGTATTTAGACTCGAAATCTACTCTATTGGTATGATTCATTAAATAAGTGCTTGCGTCAAGTCCCATAATACTGCCGTCTTGCATTGATACGCTAATCTTGATTAAATCGGGATAATAGTATGTGTCTCCAACGCAATAAGCGAAATTGATTGTGCAAATATTGCCGTTTGTGGTGTAGTAGTTTTCTTCCATATTTTCGTAGCCGAGTTTTTCCAAATAATTGCTAGCAAATTCGATTGCGCTTTCAACGGAAATTACACTTTCGTTAACGAAACCAGAATTCATAATTGATTTTACATATCCGCCAATTTTGGTGATTGCTATAAAATATCTGCCACATTTGAAGTTGTAGCAACTAATTGTAGAGTCTGAGTCCGTGCTGAGCGAAATGTTTGCTATTGGTGTGCCGAGTGCGTCAGCAGCAATTCTTCTGCACTTTTCTTCTGTTAAAATTTCTGTGCCAGTTAAAAATACTGATTCTTTGTTGAGCTTTTGGTCGGAGAATGGGCCATCATATAAAAGGGTAGGGTAGTTGTCAAAAGTACTCTCGTTAGTCGTGAATGAGTTTGATAAAGCACTTGCCCCTTTATAATCAAGATTGCTGATAACTTGGTTGTCAGTTATCCTACCTCCAGACTCGATAACGCCAATCATATTAGTTGTTGAGTCCGAAAAATCAGTAGCGTAAGTGAGCAAATTGTAAATGTTGTCTTGGTCATCTTGATTGATTTTATCGTCGCCCTCGAGCTTGTCGCCAACATAAATTGCATAGTCGCCAGCTTGACTTAGAAACTTGTAAGTGCCTTGCAATTTCATTTGTGAAATCGGCAGACGGCTGATTGCGTTTTTGGCGGTTGCGCATTGAGTGAAAATATCACGGCTTAAATCGTAAATTTCGCCAGTTGAATTTGAGTACAAACATTTGCTCAAATCGGTTTCGATTGAATTTAAACATTCGTTTAGTTCAACTAATGATTGCTGATAATTGCTCTCTAGCTCTCTTTTGTAGCTCTCTAAATGAGAGGTGGCTAGTGAGCAATAAATTATGAGTACGCTAAGTCCAAAAATAATAAAAGAAATGATTCTAATATAGCTTCTTTTTGTCATTGTTATTCATAGCCTTTCTAATAACTGTTTTCAAATGCTAGTATTACCCAGTTATGCTAAAAAAATTCATTTAATTATTTGCAACAGTTGATTGCCTATGATATAATGGACATTGATTATAATAATGGGGTATTGTGTATGTTTTTGGAAAATAAGAAAAGAATCGTAGTAAAGGTTGGTACTTCAACTCTTACTCACGCAACAGGTAAAACAAATATAAAAATAGTAGAAAATCTTGTTAAGGTACTTGCTGATTTGCACAATATGGGGTTAGAAATTGTGCTTGTTTCAAGTGGTGCAGTAGGTATCGGTGTTGGTAAATTAGGCTTAAAGCAAAAGCCGGATACAACTAGAGGCTTGCAGGCAGCAGCTGCCATTGGTCAAAGCGAGCTTATGTTCTTGTATGATAAAATTTTTAGTGAGTATGGCGTTGTAGTATCTCAGCTTTTATTTACTAAAGATGCTCTACACCCAAATGGCGGTAGAGAACATTTATTAGATACATTTAATCAACTTATTGAGTTCGATTCAATTCCAATCGTAAACGAAAATGACTCTGTATCAGTAGACGAGCTTTTGAACGGCGATAATGACTATTTGTCTGCTCAAGTAGCTTGTTTGATTGAGGCTGATATGCTTGTTCTTTTGACTGATACTGACGGTTTGTATGATTCAAACCCAGCTATAAATAAAGACGCTAAACTTATCGGCAGAGTTGACAAAATCACACCTGAGATTGAAGCTATCGCTGGTGGCGCTGGCGCAAAGGGTACTGGCGGTTTTGCTACTAAGGTTAAGGCTGCTAAATTAGCAAATGAAAACGGCATTAGCGTTATTGTTATGAATGGTAGCGACCCAAATAGAATTTACGATATAATTGAAGGCAAACATATAGGTACATTATTCAAAGCAGACAAAGCAGGTAAATAAAATGAGTGTTTTAGAATTAGGTAAAAAAGCAAAGGCGGTTCAAGGCTTTTTGTCAACAGTTACAACTGAGCAAAAAAATGAAGCTCTTTTGCAAATTTCAAATGATTTAATCGAGTTTAAGGACGACATTATCAAGGCTAATAAAATCGACTTGGAAAATGGCGAAAAGGCTGGCCTTAATAAAGGCTTGCTCGATAGACTTATGCTTGATAGCGATAGAATAGACGGTATTGCTAATGCTATTAAGGATGTAGTTGAACTTGATGACCCTTGTGGTCATATCGTGTCTAGCTATCAAAAAGATAACGGTCTTTTGATTGAAAAGATAACTGTCGCAATCGGTGTTATCGGTATCATCTATGAAGCTAGACCAAATGTTACTGCCGATGCAGCAGCACTTTGCTTAAAGAGTGGCAATGCTGTTATTCTTCGTGGCGGTAAGGAAGCAATCAATTCTAATATGGCTATCGCAAATATTATGCGTAACGCTGTTAGTAAGGTTGGTTTTCCTAAGGATGTTATCAACCTTGTTGAAGATACTTCTCGTGAGTCATCAAATGAAATGATGACATTAAATGGCTATCTCGACTGCCTTATTCCAAGAGGTGGCAAGAATTTAATTAAAGCCGTTGTTAATAATTCAACAGTACCAGTTATCGAAACTGGTTCTGGTAACTGCCACATTTATGTGGACGAGAGTGCTGATGTTGAAATGGCTGCTAATATAATCTTTAATGCTAAAACTCAGCGTATCAGCGTTTGCAACGCTTGTGAGAGCCTTGTAATTCATAAGAATATTATTGATAAGGCTATGCCAGTTATTAAGGCTAGACTTGACGAAAAGAATGTTGAAATTCGCGGCGATGAGCTTGCAGTTAAGGCTTGCGACGGTATTAAACTTGCTACCGAAGAAGATTTTAGCACAGAGTATCTCGACTATATAATTAGTGTTAAAACAGTTAATAATATTGAAGAAGCTATCAATCATATTAACTCTCACTCAACAGGTCATAGCGAAGCTATTATCACAAATAATGATGATAATGCTAAACTATTCTTACAATGTATTGATTCATCATCTGTTTATGTTAATGCGTCAACTCGTTTTACCGACGGTGGCGAATTTGGTTTGGGTGCTGAAATCGGTATTTCAACTCAAAAGTTGCACGCAAGAGGTCCAATGGGACTTAAAGAGCTTACAACTACTAAATATTTAATTCACGGAAATGGACAAGTTAGATAGTTCAAATATTATTTAATCGAAAGGAAAAATCATTTTGGATAAATATAAAAAATTAGCGTCTAACACGATTATTTTTGCAATCGGTACTTTTTCGTCAAAGATATTATCATTTTTACTATTGCCGTTTGTCACTCGTGTTATGGCAACTGGCGATTTCGGTGCGGCTGACCTCGTTCAGCAAACTGCCAATGTTCTTATTCCAATCGTTACTTTGGCAGTCAATTCTGCGGCGCTTAGATTTGCACTCGATAAAGCAGCTAATAAGGCTGATGTTTTCACAACAGGTGTTCGCACCACTTTAATAGGTATATTAGTATTCTTATTATTTGCGTATCCGGCTAGTTTTATTAGGATAAACGACTTTAAACTAGGCGACTATATTGTTTTAATATATGTTTTCATATTAACTTCTGGCTTTAGGCAACTTTGTCAGCAGTTCGTTCGTGGATGTGGCAAGGTTAAATTATTCGCCGTTGACGGCATAATTGCAACCGCTACTTATTTAGCATTCACTTTATTGTTCTTAGGCGTTTTCAAATGGGGCGTTACAGGCTACATTTTAGCTATCATCGCTTCTGACGCTTGCTCGGTTATTTTCTTCTTTGCAACTGCTAAATTGTGGCGATATGTCAAACTTGGCAGAGTTGAAAAGCAAGTTAGAAACGGTATGCTCAAATACTGTATTCCTTTGATTCCTACAATCATTCTTTGGTGGATAATCAATGTTTCTGATAGATATATGGTAACTTATTTCATTGATTCATCTGCTAATGGTCTTTATACCGCAGCGTCAAAGATACCTAACTTCGTTATAATGTTTTCATCAATATTTATTGACGCATGGCAATTATCAGCTGTTGATGAATATGATAGCGAGGGTAGAGCACACTTCTTCTCAAAAGTGTTTAGAGTGTACTCAGGCGGTATATTCGCAGTAAGCTCAGGTCTTATTTTGACTTGTCAGCTTATCACAAAGATTCTCGTATCTAAAAATTATTACGATTCATGGCAGTTTGTGCCAATCTTAATTATAGCTACAACAATTTCTTGTCTTGTTAACTTCTTGGCATCTGTATATATGGCTGAAAAGAAGTCAGTAATGGCAATGTTGACCGCTGGTTCTGGTGCTATAACCAATATCGTGCTTAACTTGATTTTAATACCAAGAATTGGTGCAAACGGTGCGGCTATCGCAACTGTAATTTCATTTGTAGTAGTATTTATCACTCGTGGCTTAAATACTCGCAAATATGTTAAGATTAACTTCAATATGCCAGTAATGTTAGCTGAAATCGCAATATTAGTTGTTCAAAGCACTACAATGATTTTACTAAAAACTGGCACAACACTTTATATAATTCAAGCAGTATTGTTTGTACTTATGTTAGGTTTGAATATTAAACCAATTATGGAACTTGTTAACTTGTTGCTAGGCAAATATCTCAAAAAATTAAAAAAGAGTAATAAGTAGACTTGTCTATGCTAGTGTAGGTGTTGCAAAAACGCTGAAATTAGTATATAATAACCAAAAGGCATATAATAAATTAAGAGATTTCAAATATATTTTGGGGGATTTGTATGAAAAAAGCAATGACTACGGAACAAGCAAAGCAACTTATTTTAGATAAGCTCTCTCATTTCTTTGGCGTTTCAGCTAAAGACGCTACTGACGAGCAATTCTATAAAGCAGTTGCAATGATAGTTAGAGAACAATTATCATTGCAAAATAGTGACTTCCGTCATCAAGCAAGCGAACAGGATTCTAAACAAATTTATTATCTTTGTATGGAATTCCTTATGGGTCGTTCATTAAAGAACAATCTATATAATTTAGATCTTATTGACACTTTTGATGAGGCACTTGCTTCAATGGGCGTAAGCCTTGATAAATTATATGAGCAAGAGCCTGATGCAGGTCTTGGTAATGGTGGCCTTGGCAGACTTGCTGCTTGCTACCTTGATGGCCTCGCTACTACTGGCTTCCAATCAATGGGTTATTCAATCCGTTATGAAGCTGGTATCTTTAAACAAAAATTAGTTGATGGCTGGCAAACAGAGCTTCCAGACTTCTGGCTTCCAGGTGGCGATGTATGGCTCGTTCCTCGTGAGGAAAGAGCTTGCGAAATTAGATTTGAAGGTTGGATCGAGGACTGCTGGGACGGCGACTATCATCATGTTAAATATCATGATTGCAATGTTGTTAAGGCAGTACCTTACGATATGTATGTTTCTGGTAAGGGCAAGGGCGTTTCTCGTCTTCGTCTTTGGGCTTCAGAAAAACCAGCACTTGATATGAAATTATTTAACCAAGGCGAATATATGAAAGCTATGGAGCAATCAGCTATGGCTGAGGCTATTTCTAAGATTTTATATCCTGCTGATAACTCTCCAGAGGGTAAGTCATTAAGACTTCGTCAACAATATTTCCTTGTATCTGCTTCAATTCAAGATATTATTCAACGCCATCTTACAAAGTATGGTACTCTTGATAATCTTCCAGACAAGGTTGCAATTCATATTAACGATACACACCCAACAATGGCTATTCCAGAGCTTATGCGTATTATGCTTGACGAATGTGGCTACGGCTGGGATGACGCTTGGTCAATCGTTACTCGTACAGTAGCTTATACAAACCATACTGTTATGAAAGAAGCACTTGAGTGCTGGAGCGAGGAATTATATTCTCGTTTACTTCCTCGTATTTATCAAATCACTAAGGAAATTGATAATAGATTCCGTGCTTATGTTTGGTCTGTATCACATGATGCAGAAAAGGTAGAGCGTATGGCTATCGTTTCAAACGGCGTTGTTCGTATGGCTAACCTTTGCGTTGCTGGTTCACACAGCGTTAACGGTGTATCAGCACTTCACTCAGAAATTCTTAAAGACACAGTATTTAACGATTTCTATACAATTACACCAGATAAATTCAAGAATGTTACAAACGGTATCGCATTCCGCCGTTGGATCTGTCAAGCTAACCCTAAGCTCACTGAGTTCATTACAGAGCTTATTGGCGACAAATTCATCACTAAGTCAGACGAGTTATTAAAACTCCGTGACTATAAGGATGATAAGCAAGTACTTGAGAGAATCAATGGTATTAAACTTGCTAATAAAGAGAGATTTGCTGACATTGTTAAGAAACGCAATGGAGTTGAAATTGACCCAACATCTATTTTTGATGTCCAAGTTAAGCGTTTGCACGAGTACAAGCGTCAACAACTCAATGTGCTTAATATTATTAGTGAATATCAAATGCTCAAGGCTAATCCAAATATGCCATTCCAACCAAAGACTTATATCTTTGCGTCTAAAGCAGCTCCAGGTTACTTTATGGCTAAGAAGATTATTGAGCTTATTTATTCATTATCACAAGTTATCAACAATGACCCAGACATAAAGGGTAAAATTAAGGTTGTATTTATGGAAGATTATAATGTTAATCTTGCTGAAAACCTTATGCCTGCTGCTGATGTATCAGAGCAAATTTCACTTGCTGGTACTGAGGCTTCTGGTACTGGTAATATGAAACTTATGCTTAATGGTGCAGTTACACTTGGTACTCTTGACGGTGCTAATGTTGAGATTGCTGAGGCTGTTGGAGATGAAAATATCTTCATCTTCGGTATGAAGACTCCAGAAGTTGAGCAATTAAGACGTAGAGGCTATCATCCTAGCGAATATATCGCTAATAATGAAATACTCAAGAATGCAATGAATATGATTCAATGCGGTATCAACGGCAAGAGATTTGATGAGATTACTTCATCACTCATCAATGTTGACCCATATATGGCACTTGCTGATTTTGAAGATTACCAAAGAGCACAAGCTTTAGTTTCTAAGACTTACCAAGATAGAGAAGCATTCGCTAAGATTTCACTTATGAATATTAGTGGCGCTGGTATCTTTAGTGCTGACCGCTCAATCATGGACTATGCTAATAACATTTGGAATACAAAGCCAGTTCAATTTGACGAAGAACCAGAAGAAGAGGCTCAAAAGCCAGCTCCAAAGAAAACAAAGACTGAAACTAAAAAAGCTGATAAAAAAGAAAAGGCTAAGGATGTAAAAACATCTAAGTCAGTAGCTAAGAAGAATGGCAAAAAGGCTGAGCCTAAAAAGTCAACTAAGAAATCAGCTACTAAGAAAAAATAATTTATTCTAATAAGGGGCTGGCAATCAGTCCCTTTTTTAGAGTTCAAATAAACTATTAGTAATGAGATAACTTATATGATATTTAATTCACGAGATACTTTTTATAAATCTAAAATAAGTGCTATAAAAACCGATGAAAAAGTGTTTTTTAGAATTGTAGTCCCTCGCTCAATGAAGTGCTGTGGGGCTTGCCTTGTTGTGAATAAAGAAAATGAGTCCCCAGTTTACTACAATATGTATTGGGCTGGTATGTATGGCGATGATTGTGAAATATGGAATCTCCATTTTTATGCCACAACTCCAGGTCTATATTGGTATCACTTTGAGCTTGATACTCCTTGGGGCAAAAACTTTGTTTATAAGACTTCTAACGGTATCGGCGAATTGTCAGCTAAAAAAGTACAGTTCCAGCAGACAGTTTATGAGGCAGATTTTAAAACACCTGATTGGTTAAAGGGTGGCACGATATATCAAATTTTTCCAGATAGATTTTTTAATAGTAAGTCACAAAAGAAAAATCCGTTCAAAACTCGTGTAATGCGTAAGTGGGGCGAAGAACCATTTTGGAGCGAGGAGCAAATGAACGGCAAATGGAATAATGACTATTTCGGTGGCGACTTAAAGGGAATTGAGAAAAAGCTCGATTATCTAGTTGATTTGGGCGTTAGCTGTATTTATCTCAATCCTATTTTTGAAGCTCATTCTAATCATCGCTACGATACTGCCGATTACGAAAAAATTGACCCACTTTTGGGAGACGAAAATGACCTAAAATCACTTTGCAAAAAGGCAAAGCAAAAGGGCATTTCAATCATTTTAGACGGCGTGTTTAGCCATACTGGTTGCGACAGTAAGTATTTTAATATGTATAATACTTACAACACACTCGGCGCATACAACAGTATGGAAAGCCCATATTTCGATTGGTATAAATTTATAAATTGGCCTGACGATTATCATTCTTGGTGGGGAATTAAGCTCTTACCTGAGGTAATCGAAGAAAACGAGAGTTATAGGGAATATATTTGTGGCAAAAACGGCATTTTACGCAAATGGTTAAGATGTGGCATTAGTGGTTGGCGACTTGATGTTGCTGACGAGTTGCCAGATGTGTTCCTTGATGATTTGAGAAAAGCAGTTAAGGATGAAAACGAGAATGCAGTTATAATCGGCGAAGTTTGGGAGGACGCAACAACTAAATTCGCCTACGGTCAAAGGCGTAGATATTTGCTTGGCGACCAGCTCGATTCCGTTATGAATTATCCTTTTGCAGAGGCTATAATCAATTTTGTTAAATATAAAAATGCTAATGCGTTTTTCGATACAGTAATGAGCATTGTGGAAAATTATCCGCCAGAAGTTACTAATGTTTTGATGAATCACATTGGTACTCACGATACCGCTAGAGCGATTAACCGTATCGCTGGCGAAGATTTTACTGGATACGATAGGCGTTGGCAAAGCGAACATAATAAACTTAGTGACGATGATTATCTTCGTGGCATTTCACTTATGAAAATTGCGTCACTCATTCAATATACATTGCCTGGTGTCCCATCGCTTTATTATGGCGATGAAATTGGTATGCAGGGCTTGAAAGACCCATTCAATAGATGTACTATGGACTGGGATAACGGCAACAAGGAACTTTTGAAATGGTATAAACGCCTTGGTCAAATTCGTAAAGGTTGTAATGCACTTGTTGACGGCGAGTTTGTGCCAGTATTCAATGACCATAAAACAATAGCATATCTTAGAAAGAATGGCGAAAGCGAAATTCTTGTAGCAGTTAATCTTGACGATACTGAGGTTGAAATTACTGTTGGGGATGAGTGGGATAATTCGTATTCATTCTTTTATAATAATTGTCAAAATGGCGTTATTAAGTGATTAAATTAGCACCATATAGATATGCACTTTTGATGAAATAATTAAGGATTGATTGTTATGAAAGTAACACCTAACCTAATAGATAAGCTCGAAGCTATGTCCGCTTTGAGTTTAAGTGAAGAGCAAAAAGAACAAATGTCGGCTGAAATTACACAAATGCTTGGCTTTATGGAGCAAATTAAGGGTGTTAACACCGATAATGACGGCGACTTTGATAATGTGATTAGCATTGACGATTTCGCTCGTGAGGACGAAATTAAAGAAAGCACGGATGTTAATTTAGCTCTTTCAAATGCTAAAAATACTAGCGATAACTTTTTTGTAGTGCCAAAAGTAGTTGATTAAAGGAGTGTAGTATGGATATTTTGAATATGACTGCACTTGAGATTGCAGATAATTTGAAAAGTAAAAATATTTCAACTATCGAAGTGGTAAATGCGTTTTTAGAAAATTATGATAAATACGATAGCCAGTATAATGCCTTTATATCACTCGATAGGGAAATGGTAATTAGTCAAGCTAGTGCAATACAAGAAAAGCTAAATAAAAATATAAGCACATCTGCTTTAGCAGGTGTGCCTATTGCTATAAAGGATAATATATGTACTAAGGGCTTAAAGACTACTTGTGGGTCAAAAATGCTTAGCGATTTTGTGCCGTTTTATAATGCCAATGTTATTGATAAACTATTAAATGATGATTTGATTGTGTTTGGCAAAACTAATATGGACGAGTTCGCAATGGGCTCAACTACTCAGACTTCGTATTATGGAGCTACTAAAAATCCTTTTGATATTAGCAAGGTTTCTGGCGGTTCGTCCGGCGGTAGTGCGTGTGCGCTTGCACTTAACGAAAGCCCTATTGCTTTGGGCAGTGATACTGGCGGTTCTGTACGCCAGCCTAGTGCTTTTTGTGGCGTTACTGGGTTAAAACCGACTTATGGTAGCGTTTCGAGATTCGGTTTGGTTGCGTACGCTTCGTCACTTGAACAGATTGGCCCAATGGGTAAAAATGTCTTAGATGTTAGCGCTCTTTATTCTACTATTAAGGGTAAAGATGATAGAGATAATACATCGTTAAATAGCCCTGATGTTGATTTTGACAGAATTAAAAATGGTGATGTCAAAGGACTAAAAATCGCGGTTGTTAAAGAATTTTTAGACGACTGCGTAAACGCTGAAATTAGAAATGCAGTTTTGAATGCCGTTGATGTTTGTAAAAATCTCGGTTGTACGGTTGAAGAAATCAGCGTCGATTTTTATAAATCCTTAGTGCCAGCTTATTACATTCTTGCTTGCGGTCAAGCTAGTTCAAATTTGGCTCGTTATGACGGAGTAAGATATGGTGCTTGTGTGAATGCCGATAGCGTAAACGATATGTTTGAAAAAACTCGTACCGATGCTTTTGGCACGGAAGTAAAAAAACGAATAATGCTTGGCAACTTTGTTTTGTCGGCTGGCTATTTTGATGATTATTATAAAAAAGCATTAGCCGTCCAGAATGAAATTAAAGTTAAAGTAAAAAATATATTTAAGAACTTTGATGTAATTCTTATGCCAACAACACCTAGCTTGCCTTATGATTTAGGCAAATTTGCGGATGATAAATTGTCATTGTATCTTGATGATGCACTTAATGTTTTAGCTAATATTACAGGTTGTCCGTCGCTCGCTATTCCATGTGGCGTTGCTGAAAATTCAATGCCAATCGGTATGCAAATTATGGCTGATAATTTCTGCGAAAATACTTTGTTTACTTTGGGTAATGCATACCAAAATGTAACAACATTCCACCTAGAAAAGCCAAAGGCTATTAAGGGGGTAGAGTAATGGAATATATTACAGTTTGCGGACTTGAAGTACATATCGAATTGTCAACCAAAACAAAGGTATTCTGCTCTTGCTCAACGGAGTTCGGCAATGAGCCTAATACTCAAGTTTGCCCAGTTTGTTTGGGTATGCCTGGTGCATTGCCTAACCTTAATAAAAAAGTGGTTGAGTACGCCGTTAAAACAGGGTTGGCGCTAAATTGTGATATAACAAAGCTAAACAAATTCGATAGAAAAAATTATTTCTACCCAGATTTGCCTAAGGCTTATCAAATATCTCAGTTGTATTTGCCTATATGTACAAATGGTTATATAGAAGTTTCTGACCATATAAATGGCGGTAAAAAGCAAATTGGCATTAGCGATATTCATATTGAGGAGGACGCTGGTAAGCTAATTCACGATGATGTTAGCGGTAAAACACTTATAAATTATAATCGTTGTGGCGTTCCACTACTTGAGATCGTAACGAAGCCTAATATTGCTCATCCTCAAGAAGCAGTCGAGTTTGTTCAGAATTTAAGACAGATTCTTAGATACTGTGATGTGTCCGACTGCAAAATGCAAGAAGGCTCACTCAGAGTCGATGTTAATGTTTCGGTTATGCCAAAGGACAGTGATGTTTTCGGCACTAGAACTGAAATGAAGAATATAAATTCAATTAAAGCTGTTGCGAATGCTATTGAAAATGAAAGCAAAAGGCAGATTGAAGCAATCGAAAAAGGCGAAAAAATAATTCAGCAAACTCGCCGTTGGGATGATTTGAACAACAAGTCGTTTGCTATGAGAGTTAAGGAAAATCCTGAGAGTTATAGGTATTTTCCGGAGCCGGATATTCCAACACTCAATATAACTGACGAGTATATTGAGAAAGTAAAATCGACTCTACCAGAAATGCCACAGACTAAGTATGAAAGATACATAAATGATTATCATTTGTCTGACTATGACGCTCAAATGATTTGCTCTAATATCGAGTATTCAAAGCTATTTGAACAGAACGCTAAGTTAACAAATAGCCCAAAAGATGTTGCCAATTTTATTATGGGCGATGTTATGAAACTCGTTAAGGAACATCACATTGAGCCTGAAAATATGAATTTTAACTATCCATATTTGGCAGAAATTGTAAATTTGATAAACGAGAATAAAATCACTCGTGATGTTGC
>RCNI01001497.1_pt1 | contig 12479 bp, 15 predicted proteins | sample 2041151 | NCBI WGS metagenome assembly RCNI01 (sample SAMN09708214, study PRJNA481090) | feces metagenome | isolation source: feces | place: Antarctica: Albino Rookery | reverse complement strand
ATTATTATAATATAAAAGGGCAAAAAAAAGCGGACATCCTGTCCGCTTGACACGAGAGCTCCATCTCCCAGGCGAAGTTGTTCTCCTACCCACTTTATAAATAGCAAACTATATGCCAAAATTTATAAGTATAATACCTGTAATAATTACCACACTTCCTACTATTCTTTGGGGACCGTAGGATTCTTTCAGGAAAAAAATTCCCATAAGCACACCAAAAAGTGAACTTAACTCACGTATTGCTGCAGCATATGATACCTGCATATCAATAAGCCCTATTCTATAGGTTACAGTTGATGCTGCCATAGCAAGCCCGCCTGCAATAAGAAGCTCCCATTGTAATTTAGTTTTTAATACTTTATGTAAAGAACGGCCTTTCCTATGGGTCATTACTGTAAATATTAAAGAATACATTAATATAAAATCTGCCATAAGCATAATATATAAGTCAGGGTTTACAGTGCCAACCCCTAATTTATCCGCCACTGCACCAAAAGAATATAAAAAGGCAGCAGTAAATGCCAGCAGTATGCCATAAAGCCCTTTTTTATTACCTTTGCCCCTTGTAATATTCATTATATAACACCCTGCAAAAATAAGCACCACACCTGATACACCTAAAAAAGATACCTTTTCATCTAAAAATAAGTATGCCCAAAGTATAATAAAAAGTGGGGAAGATGTGGTAATAGGATATACCATAGATACATCTGCATATTTATAACTTACTGCTGCAAAATGTTGATATAAGAAAAAGAAAAATGATGAAAGCAGTGCGTATATAATAGTGGGTTTATGAATATAGAAAGCATCTGTATGGAATAATGCCGTATAAAGTGTAATAAAAAAAGCTGTTGCAATACGCAGATAGAAAACGTATGCAACCTTATCATCAGATGCTTTTAATAAAGCATTCCACAGGGCATGAAAAAAGGCACTTAAAAGAATTAATAAAAAAGCAGCACTCATATTACACCTGAAAATTAATATAAAATATACTAATCAAAACTGTCTAACAGCTCACGCATTTTCGGGCTTATATAAATATCTGTTAAATCTCTTTTTTTAATATTTTCAGCAATAACAGCTATTTTATAATCGTCGCCTGCTTTCCTGTCAATAATAATAAGGGGGTTGCCCTGAAAAGTACACATACCCCCTCTTGCTTCAGTTTTTTCATACCGAACTTTTACGCCAGCTTTTAAAGCTAATTCTTCCAGCTCTTTTAAAGTATCTTTTTTTGTATGTTTTGCCATATTATTTATTATATAATGGAGACATTTTTCTTAATTTTTCCACACTTTCCTTTAATACTTCTACAGCTTTATTTACTTCTTCTAAAGTATTAAATCTGCCAAAACTAAACCTTAATGCACCGTGAATATCAACTTCATCTACAGCAATAGCAGATAATACGTGGGATGGATTAGTAGAAGCCGATGTGCAGGCACTTCCAGCACTGCAACATACTTCCCTTGCATACACCATTAATGCTTCCCCCTCAATATACCTGAAAGCAATATCGCTTATACTAGGCACTCTATTATCAACAGCACCGTTTACATAAGTATCTGGTATTTCTTCTAATACTTTTTTCTCAAAAGTATCTCTTAAACGTTTTATATGTAATATTTCGCTGTCTTGTTTTTCCTGTAAAATTTCACACGCCTTTCCAAGCCCTACAATGTAGGGTATATTTTCAGTGCCTGCACGAAGACCGCCCTCCTGCTGACCGCCGTGAATAATAGGTTTTAAATGTTCTCTTAATTCTATATCCACATATAATACACCTATACCTTTTGGTGCGTATATTTTATGGCCTGAAAAAGTGAGTAAATGGATACCTAAATCGTTTACATCAATATTCATTTTGCCTACTGCCTGAACAGCATCAGTATGAACAATAGCACCTTTTTCTGCTGCTAAAGCTGCAATCTCTTTAACAGGTTCAATGGTACCTATTTCGTTATTGGCAAGCATAACACTTACTAAAATAGTATCATCACGTAAAGATTTTTTATAAAAATCCATATCTATAACACCCTGTTTATCTACAGGTAAATACGTTACTTCAAAACCTTCTTCCTGCTCTAAAAATTTGAAAGTTTCAAGCACTGCTTTATGTTCTATACTTGATGTTATAAGATGTTTTCCTTTATGTTTGAATGCTCTTGCTGTGGCAATAATTGCTAAATTATCAGATTCTGAACCGCTTGCTGTGAAAATAATTTCTTCAGGATCAGCATTAATTAATTTAGCTACAGAATTTCTCGCTTTTTCTTCATGAGGACGAACTTCCCTGCCGATTGAGTGTATACTTGATACATTACCATAATGTTCACTAAAAAATGGAACCATTGCCTCTACTACAAGAGGGTCCACTCTGGTTGTTGCACTGTTATCAAAATAAATTGCCATAATAATCTCCCATATAATTATGTTAAACAGTAAAATGTGCCTGTGATTTAGACATCATATCTGCAATAGTGATTTTTTCCAAATATTCATCACATGTTTTTTCAAGCCCTAACCAAAGCCAGTTTACAGCACACGATGTAAAATTAGCACAATCATTTGCTGCACCACAGTCTTCCGTTTTTAACGGGCCGTCCATAGTGTTTACTATTTCTTTTAAGTTAATATTTTGAGGGGGCCTTGCAAGCATATAACCGCCGCCTACACCTCTTGAACCTGTTATTATATTAACATGCTTTAGTTTAGTAAAAATCTGTTCAAGATATTTTTTTGAAATATCTTCAAACTCTAATATTTTTAATATACTAATAGGCTGCTTATCGCCACCCAGCATACATAAGGCATAAATGGCTCTAATTGCATATCTACTTTTGGTTGTTATTTTCATAAAATCCACCTGTTTTATTTTTTCATAGATTTTAATTCTTTCTCCATCTCCACTACTCTATCAATAATACTGTTAAATGCGTTAGCAACCGGGTCAGGAAGCATAGTATGGTCAAACATATCTATATTTGAAGAACCGGTTATTCTGCCGGGAACTCCTACTACAGTGGCATCTTCTGGCACCGCCTGTAATACAACAGAATTTGCACCAATCCTTACTCTATCGCCTACTACAAAAGGCCCTAATACTTTTGCCCCTGCACCTATAACCACATTGTTGCCAATAGTGGGGTGGCGTTTTTCTTTCTTTAAAGATACGCCGCCAAGAGTAACACCATGATATATAGTAACATCATTGCCTACTTCTGCAGTTTCTCCTATGACGACACCCATACCATGGTCAATAAAAAAACGTCTACCGATTTTCGCAGCAGGGTGTATCTCTACACCTGTAAGAAAACGGGCTATCATAGCATTAAGCCTTGCTATAAACCTAAGCCTGTGGCACCATAACCAATGGGATACCCTGTGCATAACAATAGCATGGTAACCAGAATAACAAAAAAATACTTCAATAAAATTTCTAGCTGCAGGGTCTTTATCAAGCACCGTTTTAATATCTTCATATAATGTTTTAAAAAATGCCATAAAATATACCGTAAAAGTAGACTATTAGTCCTTAAAAACAGGGTATATTTACCATATACCCTGTATATTTGCACAATTAAAATTGCCTAAAACTTGCACATATTTTAGACATCAATAATATAGTAACTGTTATAATCATAACAGTCAATAAATAAATTAATCCTCTGGTGAAATTGCTTCAACAGGGCATTCCGCAGCACATGCACCGCAATCAATGCATATATCTGCATCAATGAACGCTTTATCATTTTTTTCGCTTATAGCAGATACAGGACATACTTCTATGCAGGAAGTGCAGTATGTGCATATATCTTGATCAACAACGTGAGCCATTTTAATCCTCCATTAAAATAGTATTAAGTTATTTGTATCCTAATAGAGAATTTTGTCAAGTAAAATATAGTGTTTTTTACAAATTTATTTTAATTTTATTTATAATTATTTCATAATCATAATTTTTAAATAGAACAAGCATTTTAATTTTAAAAAAATTAAGGTTATTGTAGTTTTATTTTACCTTTTAATTTATTAAAAGGGGCAGCATTTAAGGAGTTTTGGTCTAAACAAATAGGTTTGCTGCTTATTTTTCTTAATACTAAACGGGTATCAGGATAAATAGGCCCTATCACTCCTATATTTTTTTCTATTTTAGAGTAAAAAATTATATCCTTACCTAGTCTTCCCGTAAAATCATTTTCCATATCTATATAAAATACTGCATTATTTATGGTGCCATAACTTGATAAATTTCTGTATTTGATACTGCCTTTATTATTTATATCTTTTAACTCTTCAAGGCTTTTTTTATCGTAGCTGAAAAATTGATACTGATCATTTGGTGCTTTTGACTGGATAGTTTTACTGCCTAAAAAAGCAACTTTTGTATAAATACTTAATGTGCCGTTATCCACTTCTATTACTGCCATTCCTGCATAATCATTTAATGGTATTAAATAACCACCTAAACCTTCAGGACATAAAGATGATGAACCCCATAAATCTCTATAAAGATAACAGTTGTTTGAAATTACTGCTTGAGTTAGTTTCCTGCCGTTTGAATTTGTGCCGAAAAATATAATGTCATATGTGCCTTCAAATGATTCTGCTTTATTTAAATCAATATTACCTGCTACATCTATTTCGCAGGATGATGTTAATATACTGCCGTCTAATTTTACAGCTTTCACTGATAATATAGTTGTGCCGTTTTTTACAGCCATCACCTGCCCTGTAGAATCATCAAGAAGTATTACATTATTATTATTTATGCTGTATTTAATAGATGTAAACGCATCTTTTATGGCAGGGTAATGGTTTACTGCTATGGTGGATACAATTTTTTCATCAAGACTGTATTTTTTTTGTGAGAAATTAATAGTCTTAACGTTTTTTACCATGGTTATTTTATATGTTTTAATATGGGATTGGGCTGTTTTTATAGTTAATACATCTGATGAATTAATATTTTTTATTACTACACTGCCTTTGCCCTTAGATGTTACGATTTTGCCATTTCCATGAGATTTTGTTGACCATACTACTTCTTTGTCTGTAGTATCTACAGGAAATATTGTAAAATCAATAATTATAGAACTACCTTTAAAACGGGGCTTTTCAGGAGTATGGATAGTTAAGTCTGTAACAGGGATATTTTCAGATGTAATATTTATAGGTATATTGTCTATATGCTGTTCTTCTGCTTTTAAAATGGATGAAAAAAATAAAAACACAGCCGTTAAAAAAAGAAGTAAATATTTCTGTTTATACATTTTTCACCTATATTATAAATCATATATCATATCCAATCTATATAATAATTATAAAAAAAGCAATACTTTTTGTTTTATAAATATTCAATAAACATTATTTATAATAAAGGGGGCAGTATATGCCCCCACTTTATTATTTATTTTTTTCTTTTATTTCATGTGCTAAATCGTCCACATCCTTTTTACTTAGTATACTCGTATCTTTTAAAAGTTCAGATATAATATCTTTATCAGATGTTTCATATCTGCCTTTATTAAATACTGCCACACCTTTTGAGTGTGCCACTTTTAAATTATCCCAGCAGGAATATAAAATCATAATATTCTCCTAAAAGTTTAATGTTAAAATACCGTGGCATTCTTCATTAGATACTTCTAAACCACAGTCTGTTAAAAATGTATCAATTACACCGTCATAACCGTCGCTTTGGATATTTGTATCCATTTTTGTTTCTTCTATAAAGTGCAGAAGAAGTTCTTCCAAATCTATAATTACAGCAGAGTTCGGATAGACTGCTGATAAAACCGGGTCATACATTATATTTAATTCCCCGTATTCTGTATCAATTTTATCTAAAGCGATGCCGTATTCTTTAAGCAGATTACCACTGCCCCCTGCAAAAGTTTTTATTGCGTTATCGTTTAATTTTGCGTTAAAACCGGAACCTGTAAGCATAACTTTATCTCCTGCTGAACCTTTATCTGCCATAGCACCTAAGATTTCATTAATAGTGCCTACTTTAAATTTATCAGGGCTTGTAATACTTAATACGTTTGTTTTAATGTAGTGGAAAAGCCCCCCTGTTACATATAAAGGGTCGGTGCCTGAAATATCTTTTTTTGGCTCCCCAAACATTAATGATTGTTCTATATCGTTTTGGTGCAGCCTTAATATTTTATTACGTTCTGCTTTACGTCTGCTTTCTGCACTGCTGCCGTCGTCGCCGTATTCTCCCTGCAGAAGTTTGTTTCTTGTAATTTTTAATGTTCTTCTAAATGTCTGGCTGTAATTAAAATTATCTTTTTTAAGCAGCACTGTGCCTTTTGGTGCAGCACTGCCTTCCGGGTATGCTACTGAAATATTTACAAAAGATGCAGCACTGCCCCCTGTATCTGCCGTAATCTCTTTTGCACTTGTAACACCATAACCCCTTTGAACAGTGATTTTTTTTGCATTGATTTTTGTAACACGCATTTGTTCGTGGGTTTTAATATCTTTAATAATAGAACCTTCTGTTAAAAATGTTACGTTATCTTCATCTGTTACCACAGTTAATTCTGTTGCAGAGTTATTAGCAGGTGTTACTTTAAATACAGGTTTATTAAGCCTTGTTTCAAGCCATTCAAATTTCTGATTTGTTTCTTTAATAGTCCTGCCTTTTGCCTGCAGCATCATAAATAAAGGTGATAATTTTGCGTTTTGAAAAACTTTATCCCTTAATCCTACACTTCTTCTTACTAATTCTTCCTGTGTTGTTGTTTTATATGTATCGTATATTACACTCATATTTTTCTCCTTTTTTATATAAAATCTTCATATACTGGTTTTGTTTCATTAAATTTGCAGCTGCCGCCGTTAATTGATTTTGGCGGGAATAATATTTCTTCTTTTTCCACATTATTTTCTTTTAATGATATTTCTTTAAAAACGTTATCGTAAAACTCTAATAACTTTTCTACATTGCCGTGCATTCTTGATGATAAAATATCTCTTGCATCTCTAAAAGCCATATTCTCAAAAGCGTCTCTTGCTGCTTTTTCCACGTTTTCATACATATCACCATATTTTTTATAAAGCTCTGATTCAAAATTCTGTATTTTTAATTCTATCTCTTTTGATTTTAAAGCCTGCTGCTTAAAGTATTCGTAATAATCTTTATGGTCATCTTTTGAAATATCAAAAGGTGATTTTGTATATTTTTCCACTTCTTTTACAGCATATTCATGGATTAAACGAATATCATCTAATGATAAACCATCTATACAGCTTGTTATATTTAAGCTGTTTTTATTTTCTTTTTGTGGCTGTTTTTTATTAAAGTATTCCACAAGTGTTTTAATATCTTCTTCCATATTGTTTTCTTTTGATTCGCTGATTATTTTAAGTAATTCAGATACCGAATATTTTTTTTCTTCTAAAATATTATTTGTTTCTTGATTTTCCATTAAAATCACTCCTTATATAGTTTTTGTTTTCAGCAGGTTTTTAGCATCTTCCCCGTGGGAAATATCTTTTAATATATCCTGCTCTATACGTTTTATTATGAAAGCCATACCGTGCAGTTTTTCTATATTCTGCCCCCTTTCTAAATTCTCAAATATTTCTTTTTTATACTGTTTTAAAAGGGGCATTATATATGTTTCTGCCATACCTGCTTTCATTGCTTTATCTACTCTTTTTTTAAGCAGGCTTATGTTTATATCCATTATCCTGCTCCAAAATTTTATTACTACTCAAAAGATAGCTGTCTATATCTTTAAGGCCGCTTTCTTCTAATAATTTTGCCATTAAGTTTCTAATACGCAGTCTGTCTGTCAAATTTCTAGGTTCGCCTATTTCTACAAGCATAGCAAGGGCAGCATGTAACGATTTCCGCCTTGTTTCTTCTGTGCCTGTAGATATTGCAGATGACACATTTATATCAAAATCCACATCTTTTATATCTTTTGGGTTTACTTCTATAGTGTCATTAATAAGCCTTATTACTTGTGCATTATCTATAAACCGTTGGTTTTGATATATTAAAAATCTATATGTTTCTTTTAAACTTTCTGCAAAATTCAATACTATCTGCTGCACTTGAGAGTTGGAAGATTCATACTTTATGGCAGCTTCTGTTGCCGTTAGAAAATCCATACTTTTTGATACTCCCTGTTTTATTTCGCTTATGCCTGTTACCCGCTGGTTCTCCTTATCAAAATATTCCACTAATGTAAAAGAATTATTTGATATGGATTCAAAAGGTTCAGGTGCAAAAATATTATTTATATCAGCACTGTCCCTTACTGCCACATACTGCTCATTAGTAACCATTTGGGACGGATTTAATAAATCATCTACTTTATAAAATATTTTTCTATTATTATTTCTTCTTGTATTTTCTAATATTTCACGGATTAGTGCAGTTTTTATAATTTGAGAGTTTTCTGAAAGCTCTGCTAAACTGCTGCCTGCAATACTATCCATAGATAAAAAAGGTGCGTAAACAAAAAATGGATACATACCAAATGTGTTTTCTTCAATAGATAATATTTCATCACCGCAGTAAGTTACTACAACGTTTTCCATTAACCCGTCTTTATTTACATCTATTTTACCCCAGTATTCATTTAACATATACATTTTACGCATTTTAGGGCTGCCTGATTTATTAAATACTTTCTCAGCTTTCATATCATCATCTTCAAAAGAATATGTGTTTTCTTTTATTTTAGATATGTTTTTAAACCTGCCCTTATCTTTTGAACGTTTTATATAGTCATAACTGACAAGTTTTCGGTGGATTATATAGTCTGCATCATTAATAGAATCTGCATTTGGGTCAAATAAAAATTCGTTATAAGGAAGAACTTCAAAAACAGGCTGATTTTTTGAAATATATTCCCCTTTATACTCAACTTTATATTTTTTAATACCCTTTTCGTAATGTTCTTTATATTCCACATTAAAGCCGGCATTGATTAATTTATGCAGCTTTTCTTCTAGCACTACTTCTTTTATAACTTTTTCTTCTTTTTCTTTTACCCATACAACTTTTAAAGCGGCACACCCTGTAATTAAAGCATTAGTTATAAGCCTTGTAAATATGGTGTGATACGGGTTTAAAGCAGTTATTTGGTAGTTTAATAAAGCCTGTAATTTGCCTGCTTTCTCTTCATCTTCACCATTTCTTGCAGTAATTTCTACAGGGTTATTAGTAAATAACAGCTTATTAATATCAGGCATAATAGTCCTGATAGATACTAATACATCACGGCTGATAAATGAACTTTCAGGCATTCTGTATTTTCTTGTATCAATTTCAGCACCATTATATAAATCGTAATATTTTTTAAATTTTGGCTTTAATGTGCTTGTATAATAGTTTAAAGCCTGTTTTTTATCTTCTTTTATAATCTGCAGTATTTCTTCACTGCTTAACAATATTTTCATAATTATACCTTACCTTAACATCATTGAAGGCAGTGCCTGTTTTGATGTATTAATATTTTGTGCGAAGGTTAAAGCCAGTGCGTCTGCACAATCCGGGCTTGCAAGCCCCCTTTTTTTCATATCCTGCTTTTTCTCTAAAAGTATTTGGGCGTTATCTCCCCTGAAATAATAAGACGGGCCTGCTAAATCTTCTTTTAAATCTGTATCATCAGGTATATCTGCACTTTTCAGCCAGTCTGCCATAAGGCACCATATTTCAGCCCGCTTATTCATATACTTATCCTTTCTTTCTGGTCTTCCTGCAAAATCTACACCGAATACTTTATAGTTTAACCATTTCAGTCTGTCATATACTCCTGCACCTACTCCCCCTAAATCAATAAATACAGCATCAGGCTTAAAGTCTTCTATTTCCCTGATAACAGCATCAGATACTTCCATAGTATCCAGCGAACTGTATTTTTTTAACTCAAAAAGTTTAAGCCCCTGTCTTCTTGCGATTACTGTTTTATCTTCTCCAAATCTTGCCACATCTACACCTATTATCCTTGGTGCATAAGAATAAACACTTTCTTCTATATGCCTGCTGCATGCTTCTAAAATATCGTCTCTTTTAATAAGTGATGCACTGCCGCTTGACGGGAACTCCCCTAAAACACGCACTTTTACAAAATCGCTGTCTATTCCGTAATCTGCAATCCATTTATTAATCTGCCTTTTATCAGTAATAGGCACACTGCGGCTGTCTACTTTTAAAGTGTAATACCTGTGTCTAAATCTTCCAAAACACTCAAAAAATCTGCCGTCATTTCTTGTAGGGTTGCCAAAACATATGAAAAATATTTCTGTATTTTTATCTGTTAAAGCACCTTCTGCCACTTCCCATATACATGCAGGAATAGCAGATGCTTCATCAAATATTATAAGTATTCTGCCGTTTTGGTTATGCAGCCCTGCAAATGATTCAGGCCTGTGTTCACTCCAGGCAACAGCATCTATACGCCATGTTTTTTCATAACGCTCATCTTTACTGTAAATTGCAGTTTTACTTACTTCAAACATACTTTCCACAATAGAAAGCCTGTGCCATTTTGCAAGCTCTGCCCATGTTTTACTTTTCAGCTGATTTTCTGTATTAGCTGTGATTATACCCTTAGTATTTGGTTTTGTGGAAATTGCCCACAATGTAAGCCATGATACAAGGGCGCTTTTTCCTATGCCGTGGCCTGATGATACAGCTATCTGCACAGCTTCACTAAGGTTTATTATCCCCTCCCTTACCTGTATTAATATTTCTTTCTGCCAGTCCAGGATAGTATGTTCTTTTAATTCTCCCTGCCCCCATGGAAAAGCTGCCTGCACAAATAGTAAGGGGTCTTTTTCTAATTTTGCTAAAATATATGCTAAATCAGAAGAATTACCCTTAGTTAATTTCTTCATCTTCTGATGCCTCATCTATTAATTTTCTTGCGTTCTGCATAAGCTGTGCCATATCGTCTTTAACAGCAGCCTGTTTATCACTGTAACCAAAACTACATTTCAAATTAAATATTACCCCTGTTGTGGCATATGTTTTATCTGTAAGCATATCTATTGCCTGACTTTCCATTCTTAATTTTATCCTGTTTACAGCAGGTGCAAATTCTTCTTTCTTTTCTAAATCATAAAACTCCTGCTTATCTGTAAAACCTAGATAATAAGAAATACCTGCAATGGAACAAGGCTTATTTTCTGCTTCCTGCAGCCTGAAATACTCCTCTGCCATTTTTTCTAAATCTTTCGGTTTTTTATATATTTTATTCATTAATTATCCTTATTGTTCGTTTTTTCTTTATTTGGTTAATATATATAAGTTAAATTTAAGGTTGTCCGTAATGTCCAAAAAATCATTTTTCTTGTTTTATTAAATAGATAAACCTTAACTTTTTGTTATTTAAAACCGATTATATACTGAAAGATATATCAAAAAGAATATTATTTTTTACTTGATAATAATTTGATAAAAAGATATAATAAATATCTATGTTATTAGAAATCAGAAAAGGGTGAGCTGTTTTGTGTAATAAAATTATATACACTTTATTTTTTACAGTTATAGTTTTTTGCAGTAGTGCTTTTGCTTTTGACAAGCCTGGCTTTGTTGACAGCTATTCTGGTATTGAGTTTAAATCACTAAATAGCAAAACTTACCTTGCAGTATATGAAGTTACACAGGAACAATGGTATAAAGTAATGAATACAGCACCATTTTCTTTTAAAAAAGGGGGCAGATACCCTGCAGAAACCATTTCTATCGGTGAAATACAAAAATTTCTCAATACCTTAAATCAGGTATCTAAATCACAATACAGACTTCCTACTGTGGCAGAATGGAAGGAAGCATCAAGTGGTGTTTATTTTGGTAAAGATGAAGCGTGTTCTTATGCCAACCTATACGATATATCATCAAATAGTGTAAACAGGTTTGGCAATGCTTATTTTGAATGTGATGATGAATATCCTAATACTGCACCTGTTGGTTCTTTTCCTGCTAACCCGAAAGGTTTTTATGATATTTATGGTAATGTAAAAGAATGGCTTTGTAATTCAGAAAGTGATAGAACAAATACTTGTGCATACCTGCTGGGTGCTGCAAGCCTTGCAGTTGCAGGGGGTGCATACAGCGACGGCCCAAAAGAAATGAAGCAGGTAATAAAAGATGAACGCACTTCTTTACGGTTTGCAGGGCTTGGGTTTAGGCTTGCTGTAGATAAAAAGGATGTCAACCCTGCTGCAGTAAACGATTATTCATCAGACAGCGGTGTTATTACGCCCTCAAGCACAGTGCCTGTTGCCCCTAATGAACCAAAAGAACAGCTGCCTGCTGCTATAGATAACCAAAAAAGTAATACTACTGAAAAAGAAGAACTGCCTGAACGTAAATTTAAATTCTTGCCATTTTTAAGAAATTAATACTTATTTCAAATAATTATATCTTTTTTATGTGTAAAATATTATATTCTTAGTATTATTTATAAAGCTTTAAAATACCATGACTTTTTAGGAAT
>RCNI01001496.1_pt1 | contig 12485 bp, 5 predicted proteins | sample 2041151 | NCBI WGS metagenome assembly RCNI01 (sample SAMN09708214, study PRJNA481090) | feces metagenome | isolation source: feces | place: Antarctica: Albino Rookery | reverse complement strand
TTAGAGTCTTCCTTCGGGGATGACTCTGTTGCTGGCTGACCTCATTTACACGGGAGTCTGCAAACTAATTTGCGCATAAATCTTGACGGTACCCAATTACAATGGATATAATAGTAGTTATGGTCTCAGAATGCTAAGGGTGAATCCTTTCGTTGCCTGCCGTAATCTATTAGCAGAAGTTTTTGATTTGAAACTTATTAAGAAATGTTAAGAACTCTGATAGGTTGATATTAAGAAATAAGATATATATTAAAAATCAAAAAGCCCGAGAAAGATGGCGGGTTTTGTTTTAATCGGTTATTTACCTTTGAGGTGATTGATTGAAATGAAAGGAAAAATGTCCTGTAGACGAAATGGATTGCTACTAATAGTTGCCGGAACAATTTTTGTTTTAGCTGGATTAGGATTGCTTGGTTGTAATCAAGTAGAGGAATATGCAGCTGCTTCTGTGAGCGCTGAAACATTGAGACAGTTGCAGTCCATCGAACTTGAAAGAGAAAAAAATAGTATGAATGATAACTTGAGTCCAGAAATGGCAGAGATAGAAATCGATGGAGATTTGTATATAGGACAGCTAAGTATACCTGCGCTTGACCTGACCCTGCCCATTCTATCTCAGTGGAGCTACCCAAGGCTAAAAAAAGCACCATGCAGGTATTCTGGAACACAAGGAGAAAATAACTTGGTGCTTTTGGGACATAATTACAAGAGGCATTTTGGATATTTACATACATTAAATAATGGATCCACAATCGAGTTTCAAGATGTGAATGGAAACATACAAATCTATGAGGTAGCTGTTATAAAAACAGTATCACCCACGGATGTAGAGAAAGTAATTGGCGGAGAATATGCACTTACGCTATTTACATGTACATATGGGGGGCAGTATCGTACAATGGTCGGCTGCAATGCAGTAATCCCCGGCGAATCATAAAGCTGAAATTTTTGTGGGGGAAAGAGTTTTTTAGATGAAACATAGATACATTATAAAATCAATAGCTGGCGTTATGGCAGTTGTTATGTCATTTTATGGTACATTGCCTGTTGGAGCAGCAACCTATGATATGGACTCACATATTGCAAGTCATGCAAATTACGATAGCCAGGTACTTGAGATAAGTCAGTCGCAGAACAAGTTGATTGTGACTGAACTAGAGGCAATGGCTGTACCTGATTATGAAGCTGTACCGGATGCATCGATTGCACTGAGGGAGGAGCTTACACCGGCTACATCGAGCGAGGAAACAGTACTAGATGATGCATCTGAACCGAGCGAAGAAGCAGTACCAGATGATACATCTGAGCCGAATGAAGAAACGGTTTCTAAACAAGTACGTTACCAAAATGGTATGATCTATCTTTATGATTTCGATCAGCTGATGCAGATCGGTACCAATGTACTGCTGTTGGATGAAATCAGCGGAGAACCGTATCGGAATGAGGCAGGCGAGCCTGTAAGCTACGGCTTGAACGCACAGTATACAATCGCGAATAACATTGAGATTCCGCGGGGAGAGGTATGGCAGTTGCCGGAAGGATTTACTGGACGAATTTCTCCGCTTGGTACCAGTGTAGATGATAAAACGTTATACAATGCGGATACGGACACCATTTATCTGTATCATCCATATCAATTAGCCGCAATGACGCTGGAAAACGCTGCTGAGCAGCCTGTGCTTACGCAAGATGCAGATCCTCAGTATTTTGGTGTGGGACAGTTGATTTATCCGCAAGGAGAAAAAAATACTTTTCTTACCTACAGTGGCGAACATAAGTATGTATTGTCTGCAGATTTTTGTTCGGATCGTCCAGAAATTCTGAATGCACAATTGTATGCGTCTCCCAGTGGAGATGGACGAGATTTTACAGGCCAGCTGATTAAGAATATTAACGGAAAAGACTATATCCTAATTGGTAATGCTAACCAGCTGCGAGCGATTGGAACAAACAACCCGGTCATGGGTGCGGTGTATCAGGCATATAAGCCCGCATTTGGAAACTGGACTGTGGATAAAGGAAAAGATGGAAATCCAATTATGCTTTATGGCGGCGATGCAGATCTATTGCAAAGTCAAAATGGAATGAAGGATTATCCATTTGGTAAGCCTGATGCAACAGACAAGAATCTATCAGACCAAGGAGGTACAAAGGGACGCTGTGGCGTTGATCCTAAGACTGGTGAGATTAATCCCAAACTGGATATTGAAACATTAGGAAAATCTTATACATATTCTAATTCAGCTAATTACATTATTTTCCGTGACATTAATCTCAATAATGAGAAGTGGGAACCGCTGGAATTTTGCGGCAAGATGGTCGGTGCAAAATCCGTGAATGGAGAAAAACTGTGGGATGATACGGGCAGTGCGATCGTTTCCAATGAACGTCCGATGATTTCCAATGTTTTGGTCAGTCAAGATACACAGCGGAAATCGGATCAGACCATGGGTGTTGGTTTCTTCTCTACCATTCATAGTAAGCCGCAGCTGCTGGGAAATGCGCTTTCTAGCCCGGATCAGGCAGTTGTTAAAAACCTGATTTTGGATGGGGTTTCTGTGACCAACAACCAGACCAAGGTCAATAATGATCCGTCCATTCTGGGCGCATTGGTCGGCGGACTTGGCTCTCTGGTTGGTAAATTGCTGGATATTGTTCTTGGAATTTTGGGCATCCATACCGACCTGAATAAGATTTTGGGGGCCTTGCTCAATGCCAGAACGGTAGAACCCAGTTTTTATGCAACTGGTGGCTTTGCAGGACGTGTTGTCGGAAACGCAATGGTCAGGGGGTGCGAAGTTCGGAATGTGCAGGTCAGCAATGTGACCAGCTTTACCGGCGGCTTCGTTGGCTATACCGATGGTGCAGCTCGGTACCTGCTGGATACCGTGGGCAACGTTTTGAATCTGCTGACAAAGATTTTGAATGCAGTCCCTTGGCTGGGACTTGGCGATCTCGTCAATGTGGTGTTGCAGCTTCTTAGCATTGATAAGCTGATTGTAACAGGCTATGACAACCCCATCATCATTGATTGTACAGTCACAGGACTTTCTGGAACGGTAGGCGATGTTACAAATGCACCTGTGGCAAAAAGACCGACCATGGAAAGCGGACGGTTTGCGGGCGGTTTTGTAGGTGCGCAGATCGGTACAGAAATGACCGGCTGTATGGTAAAGGATAGTACCTATACAGTTCTGGCCGACAAGTATGGCGGCGGCTTTGCTGGTATCATTCGGGATGGTGAGATTTCAGGTATTCTGAAGGATATCGGTCTGGAGCTTTTGAAGGTGATCCAGCCTCAGAGCCTTGCACAGGAGTGTGAGATTCAAAATTCCGATGTAACTGTCAATGGCGGCAGCTATTTGGGCGGTTTTACCGGTGCGCTTGCCAGCAGCTATGCGGTCAACGACACAGTAAGCGGAACGCTGAATGTTTCCGGCACGGGCAGTAATGTGGGCGGCTTCAGTGGTATTGCAACTCTTGGTTGGACAACCAACCTGGGTGCAGATGAGGTGAAAAAAGAAAATCTGCTCTCGACAGTAAAAGAACTTTTGCTGAGCTTGCTTGGCAATCCCAGTTCCGGTGCACTTCTCTCACTGGTCGGTCTGTCTCCTTCGGCAATTCTAGGTGTACAGATGAACTGCACAGATATCAAGATTACCGCAGACGGTGATTATGTTGGCGGTATCCTGGGCAGGGGAGATGGCGCTTATCTGGCAGATACCAGCAAATATACGGAACTTCCGGCGTGGAAACACGGAAAAGCTCCGGTACCGGCTGATACAACACGCACCTGTACCGTCTCTGGTCTCTCCAGTGTCCATGCTGGTGGAAATTATGCCGGTGGTGTTGTCGGTTCCATGGTAACAGCCAGTGCGGCCGGTGTTTTGGACGGAACTTTAGGGCTCGCACATATGCTGGGCTTTACTATGACAGATATTCAGCTTTCGGGTAATCACTTCTCTGTTATAGCAGATGGCAGTTATGCAGGCGGATGTGCGGGCGAAGCAGTTGGCGGCAAGATTCAAAATGTACAGATATCCGGGATTGAAACTGTAACAGCACAGGATCGTGTGGGTGGTTTTATTGGCGTTGCCGGACCTGGCGATCTGGCAGGTTCTGGCGGCTTGGAACTCAAACTGCTGGGATTGAAATTGCTTGAAATCAAAAACCTCTTAGCCGTCGGCCAGGGTATCATGGTTTCGGCTAAGGATTGTGCTGTGATCGGCAGTGATGCCGGATTGACGGTTATGGCCAACGGCACAGGTACTGCTGATAATGTAACACCCATTACAGCGGCAGGTTTTACAGCAAAGAGCAATAGTACAGAGCTAGAGAACTGTCATGTAAGCAATCTGCTTTCTGTGTCCGCACCGGATTTGAGCGGATATGCTGGAGGTTTCGTAGGAACCTCTGAAACTGGCGGCTTGGCTGATGTAGTGGATAAAGCACAGCTTGGCGATCTGATCAAGTTGGGAAATCTGGTAAATGCAGTTGGCTATTTGATTCCGAAGTATACAAACTGCACCGTTGCCTTCATCGAAAATGGTGGTGTGCGGGGTGATGTGGCAGGCGGTTTTGCTGCGGATTTCCGCAGCGGCAAGGTCGATAATACCGCACGAGGTGGGCAGGACGGTTACGCAGTCTACAATATTGACCATGTAAATGGCCAGTCCTATGCGGGCGGCTTCGGCGGTCGGGTCACATCTGGTGCCTTGGCCAGTGCCGGCGGCGGCCTGTCGATTTTGGGCGGTTTGACTGGTGTGAGCATCAATTTGACGGATTTGCTCAGCGTGGTGGAAGCCTATGTGCCATATATCGCTTATGCAGGCGTAAAATCGGACAATGGTTTTGTCGTTTCGGCACCGATCGTTCGGGATGCAAATGCCAATTCCGGCAGTGCAGGCGGCTTTATCGGCTATGCCAGTGGCGCACAGGTTTCTCATTGTGATGTAAATCGACTGCGCCATACCAACGTAACACCGCCCGAAAATCTGGAAGCAGTGCAGGCGCCGTCTTATTTTGATGCAAGCAGCCAGTATGCTGTTTATGGTGCACGCTATGCAGGTGGCTATGTGGGGCATCTGGATATTGGCAGTGCAGCCTCGTTGGGCAGCGGCCTGAAAATTTTGGGCAGCACCATCCAGCTGACCAATATTCTGGATGCACTGTCGGTTGTTGTTTCCACTGTGGAGCATTCCAATGTAGTGGGCAGTGCCGGTGGTTTTTCGGTGCTTGGTGATCACAGCGGCGGCTTTGCCGGGCAGATTTCCGGCGGTCATGTGCAAAACTCTCATGTTGATAATTTCGCCTATATCATTGGTCTAAGCACAGCAGGCGGCTATGTGGGCAATCTGCTGCCCGGCAATGTGGCTGAGGTGCTGAACAACACCAGTATTCTGGGCGGACTGGTCAGCGGAGATGCGGCACTGGCTTCTTTGGCTGAAAATTTTGTGCCTTCGCTTCGAAACAGCACTACGAGCGGAATTCCCTGCGGCGGTGCAATTCGAGCCAATGATCCTTCTACACCGCAGCTGCAAAAGGGCAGTGCAGGCGGTTATGTGGGCCTGAATGAGGGCGGACAGATCCGGGGCAATGATACCAGCCGCTGGAAGAGCGAAAAAACATATACTGGTCCTACCAGCGAGTGTAAGGCAGAACGACTTGTCTCGGTTTATGGCTATGAGTATGCAGGCGGTTTTACGGGCCTACTGCGCAGCGCAGACACTGCAAATGTGGGCGGTCTGAAATTGCTGGGTGGTATCATCGAAGTGGGCAATATTCTGGGCGCACTGAGCATTACCTATCCCACACAAACCGATACGGCAACCTACGGTCCTCTGGCAAACCTTGATTATGAAACCTGGAATGCCTGGGTGGAATATGTCGGTAAGTATGGCGGGCGAGGCGAAGAACTTGCAGCCCGCGGTCCTGTAAAAAATCAGGCCGAGTTGGATGCAATTCTGAAAGATTTTGTTTATGGCTACACGGTTGCTGCGGGCCGTACCGAACACGATGCGGCGGCCATTACCGAAGGCGGCAATGCAGGCGGTTATGTAGGTGCGATGATCAGTGGTGTTGTCACCAACGGTCAAGCCCACGATGTGAAGGCTGTAACGGCAATGCGCAATGCCGGTGGTTATGCCGGTAAGATGCGTTCCGGTGGTGCAGCAGAGTTCGGCACCGTGAAAATCTTGGGGCTGAAGCTCAATCTGGGGCAGTTGGTGCAGGCAGCACAATTCTTTGTCCCGGTTGTTAAGGGTTCGTCCGTAGAGGGCTATCGCTCTGGCCTGACTGTTACAGCCACCGGAAAAGACACTGCACGCAGCAGCGGCAATGCTGGCGGTTATGTGGGCAGTGCATATGGCGCCCAGATTTGGGGCGATAAGCCGAATGCAAATTCTGGATGTAATGCACTGAACCTGCGCCGGGTAAGCGGCAGAAATACGGCTGGCGGTTATGCCGGTTATGTAACAGCTGGTTCTCTGGCAAAGGTGAATACCAATGCGGCAGACGATTTCCTTCAGAGCGTTCTGGATCATATCATTGGCAACCTTGGCAACCTGCTTTCCATTATGGATGCAACGGTTACAACAATTCGCGGTGCCAAAGTTACTGCGGCAGATCCGGAATGGGGTTTTGTTGTTACTGGTGATGCAGAGTATGCCGGTGGTTTTGCCGGATCTCTGGAAGCGGCAGTGATCGGTTCCTCCAAAAACGAGAGCCAGATCACGGTGGAAAACCTCCGCAGCGTGGAGGGCGGCCTGTATGCAGGTGGTTTCTTCGGTTTGGCGGATGTGACCGGTGTTGCTCAAGTTGGCAGCAATGACGGAAAGACCAATATTCTGGAACTGATCAAACTTGGTAAGGTGGATGTTCTGGGTGCATTCCGTACCTATATTTATCATGCATCGGTAAATGGTGTAAACGAAGGTATTCAGGTGCACGCAACCAGGTCCAACACGACCGGTATGCTGGACAGCAAACGTCACATGGGTAGTGCCGGTGGTTTTGGCGGCGGCATGATGAACGGTTCGATTCATGACTGCTCTGTCACCAATGTAAGTACTGTGCAGGGCTTGAACTATGTTGGCGGTTTTGTGGGACACTTGGGTAAAAATGGTGTTGTTAAGGCAGACGATGCCAATGTAAGTGATTTGATTGGTCTGAATGCCGGTGTGCTGAATATTTTTGGCGCACACACTGAAAACTGCTCTGTGGCAGGTGTGCCTACCGGTTTTGAAGTCCGGGCACAGGCTGGAGAACAGCCCATGGTAGGTGGATTTAGCGGATACGCGGATCTGTCTCGGGTGAAGAACTCCACAGTAACCAATCTGAAAAAAGTCGTCAGCCCCCAGATTGCCGGCGGTTTTGTTGGCAAGACGGATATGAGTTATCTGGTCGAAACACAGGTGGATTCCGCGCTGGTCGATTTGGTGCTCAAAATTGTCAATGAGTTGGTGAAGTTCTTGTATCTGGACAAGGTGCAGAATGTGAACCTGATTAAAATTCAGCTTCCGCCACCACTCAACAAACTTCTGGAACTGCAAATCATGGGCGATGGCAATCTCGTTTATGTGAATCTGCTGGGCCTGAAGATCAGTGCATCTCTCTCCAAGACAGAGCCGGGCAAGCCGGACCAGACTGATGCGGTAATCGTAACGATTGGCGATTCCAAAATCAGTTTGCCTTGCAGCAAGGACGGTATCGACACCAGTGGCGAGCATGGAGAAATTGAAATCGCACTGATTAAGGGTAACCGTACCAAGATTGCAGATAGCAGCGTATGCGGCATTTCGCTGGGCTATGATGTGTATGGCGGTGGTGCGGGTGATACTGAAGATGGCACACACACAGATGGATATGCCGGCGGTTTTGTCGGCCTCAACCATGAGGGTGTCGTCAGCGGCAGCCAGATGTACTGGTGCGATGTTGTGCGTGGTACATTAGAGAAAGTTGGCCCATTCACCGGAACAACTCAGCTTGATTCGGTGTATGATTTTAACACGATCAAGAGCATTGAGGGCGATGGAAATATTTATCGAGTTTATCGTCCTCAGGAAGACGCTCTTTCTATTGCGAAAACCAAGAATGACCGCTTGATTGTAAATGCAGCGATGGATGATACCTATCAGATGATATTCAATCGGTTTGACGTGACTCATCTAGCAGTCATTGAGAAATTTAAGGATTTCGAAGATGCAGTCATGACGGATGGTGTAAAGTCTTTGCCTCTGGGTGTCTATGAGAGTAGTGCCAAGGCTGTACTTATGAGAGATACAAATCTCAGTGATAATCACAACGGCATTACTCCGGAGCCGGGAGAAAGTCCTGATCCCTGCGAACAGGGAATGGGCTTGACCATTACCAAGGTATGGAAAGACTGGTACAATCCTTCTCATCGTCCTGAATCCATTCAGGTGGAAATTTGGCAGAGTTATACGGATGTGCAGGGTACAAAACACGATGCCTTGTATCAAACTGTAACTATTTCTACAGCAGACGCACAGAAAGAGACGGAAACTTGGAAGAAAGTTGTCTCTGACCTGCCGGTTGCTAAGAAAGAAACCGTAGACGGACAAGAGGTAGTTTATTATTACCAGTACTCCGTCAAGGAAGTCCCGGTACCGGGGTACTCATCTGAGATATCCGCAGATAAGACCGGGCAGATCATCATTACCAATACAGCTCCATGGCCGGAGCTGCCTCATACAGGCGGAATTGGTGATTGGTGGTTTATCCTACTTGGTGGTGCATTTGTGATGCTGGGGCTGTCTCGCAGAAAGCGGAAAGCGAGATAACTTCCCGGTGCCACAAAACCAAATATAAAAATTCTAAAAGGAGCAAAACAAAAATGAAGGCAATCAAAAAAATTATGTCCATGCTCTTGGTCTTGACTATGACCATGGGCCTGGCCGTGACTGCATTCGCAGCAGAGCCCACGATCGATCCTTTGGCGGTCGAAACTGCAGGTGTTATCACTGTTAGCGGAAACGAACTGAAAGGTAAAGATGTAACCATCGTTCGTATGTTCACCGGCAATATTGGTGCAGATAAGGCAACCGTCGGGTACACATTGGAGTCTGCTTGGCAGAATTTCTTCAATCAGCAGCTGAGCAAGCACTCTGGTGAGAATGCTACTTCTCAGGAAGCTTATGAGTATGTCTCCAATCTGGAGAGTGAAAAGACTGCAACTACCGGCACGACTTTGATCGATTTTGCCAAGGCGGCTAAGGCGGAGTACAAGAAGGCCCCCAACGCATTCAGCTCTCTGGCAACAACGCAAACTGCTACTGGTGCGAACTCCGTAACCTTCAACAACCTTACCTCTGGTTACTATCTGGTGCTGCCTGCCAGCGGTTCCACTGCTACCAACCGTGTGACTGATGCTATGCTGGTCAATGTGCGTGACGATGCTGTTGTCAACATCGATCTGAAGACCGAATATCCCACCATTGATAAAACTGTTACCCCGGAAGACGGCCACGGTACCTCTGCACAGATCGGCGACAAGGTGAACTTTGAGCTGACATCCAAGGTCCCCAACATGACCGATTATACTACCTATTTCTTTAAGTTTAAGGATACCATGTCCAAGGGACTGACGCTGGATCGGAACACTATCAAGGTCACAATCGATGGTCAGGAAGTGACTATGGATAACAATTATACCGTTGCTACAAGCAATGGCACTGATGGTGAGACCATTCTGGAAATTACTTTTGCTGATCTGAAGAAGGTCCCCGGTGCAGTTCCTGGTGCTGCAATCAAGGTCAGCTATGCTGCAACTCTGAACGAGAATGCTCAGATTGGCACCAACCCCAACACCAACAAGGCTGAACTGGAATACAGCAATGATCCCGATAATGCACAGCACGGTACCTCTGAGCCCTCTATTACGAAAACCTACACCTTTGACATCCAGATTCATAAGTATGCAAACAGCGACAAGAAAACTCTGCTGCCCGGTGCTGTGTTCGAGCTGCAGGATTCCGCTGGCAAGACCATCAAGCTGGTAAAGGTTTCCGATACAGAGTATCGTGTGGCAACTGCAGATGAGCAGGCAACTGGTGTGGACACCTTTGTCACTGTGGTTACTGGCGATGTCGTCATCAAGGGCCTGAAGGCTGGCAAATATCAGCTGGTGGAAAAAGCTGCACCTGACGGATACAATCCTCTGGCAAAGCCCGTTGAGTTCGAAATTCAGGCACAGTATGAGAAGAACGGAACTCTGAATGCTGGTTACCCCAAATATGTTGTTGCCGGTGCAACTGCAGCCGAGAGCAACGTTATCGAAGTCCAGAATAAGAATGGCGCATTTCTGCCTGAAACCGGTAGTATTGGTACCATCGGCCTGACTATTGCAGGTGTTGCTCTGGTCGTTTGCGGTATTGGATTTACCTCTCGCAAGAAGAAGGAACAGGAGTAATCAATGCGCAAAAAACTGCAGAGCGTGATTCGACTGCTTTGTATTTTGCTTGGAGTGGCAATCCTGCTCTATCCATCCCTTAGTACATATCTATCCGAAAAAAATGGCAGCCGGGCAGCCGGAAGCTATGACGGATTAGTGGAACAACAAAATGAAGCGGCTCGACAGGCAATCCTGCAGGAGGCAATCGATTACAATCGTACACTGGTAGAAGATCAACAGGATGCAGGTCTCCCTCTTACGGATGTACAGGGGAGACCATTCTGCCGTGATGAATATTGGGATATTATGAATTTGTCAGGTAATGGCATGATGGGATACATTGTGCTGCCTACCTTAAATGAAACCATCCCCATTTATCATAGTACAGAGGAATCTGTTCTGCAGGTTGGTATTGGGCATGTAGTCAATACCTCAATCCCCGTGGGTGGACCGTCTACCCATGCAGCCCTTTCCGGGCACAGAGGTCTGCCTTCTGCCAGTCTGTTTACCAATCTGGATCAAGTTGAGATTGGAGACTGTTTTTACATCAAAATGATGGATCAGGTCCTTGCTTATCAAGTAGATCAGATCCTGACGGTGCTGCCGGAAGAAACCCAAGAATTGGCAATTGTACCAGGCGAAGATCATGTAACCCTTATCACCTGTACGCCCTACGGTGTAAACTCACATCGTCTGCTGGTTCGTGGTACCCGTATCCCCTATGTACCGCCTGAAGATGGCTCACCGCTCATTCCTGAGGCGGAAGGTTCGTTCTTGGCGAAAATCCCCATGCAGTATCGGCATTTGATGCTGGGGCTGCTTGTGATTTTGGCATTTTTGCTTTTGCGTTGGGGAATTATGAAAGTATCTAAATTTGTCCGAGAGAGGAGAAGGTAATATGAAACTGCATAGGATTATTGCAGGGATCGGTATTTTGCTGATGCTACCTATGCTCTGTCTCCCGGCTTTTGCGGCAGGAGTATCAGGAACGCTGAATCTTAGCTGTTCTACTCATGTGGATGGAGAACGAGTTTACATTGCTGGAGATGAATTTTCACTTGTTAAAATTGCAGATGCTGAGGCTATAATGTCTGAAGAAAATTCGCATATTCGATATACAGTGTTGTCGAAATACGAAAGTTTGGACTGTGATTGGGAAAAACAAACAGCAGAAGAGTCTCATGCAAAAGCAAAACAATTGGCTTCTATGGTTACAGCCGAAGAATACATTGTATCGACGGTTACCAACCAACAAGGAAAAGCATCGTTCGAAAATCTTGCTCCGGCAATGTATTTAGTTGTGCGTACAAAAGTGGCTTCGCAAAACGAATTGTATTATGTAGATCCATTTCTTGTTAGCGTTCCGTTATTATGGGAGGGAAACATAAACTATACTGTAACAGCATCGCCAAAATGTGGCTGGACACCAGATGAACCAGATAGTTCCGAGGATCCGATTGTTCCACCAGAACCTCAAAATCCCGACAAACCTAAACTGCCCCAGACGGGACAACTACAATGGCCAATACCTGTTTTATTAGTTGTTGGCGGCATACTGATTTTGATTGGTCGGAAAAAATACAAACAACAATAAAGGTTCTTGCAAATTTAAGGTCTCATGATGGAAGTTTGGTCATGAGACCTTTTGCGTTGTATTTTGATGCGTGATAATAATGTTTTCGGAACCGCCATTTCATCAACGATTTAGTGCCATGCCCCTATAAACACGGCGGTAATTTGGAGGTTGCCGTCATGCTCATACACAGGTATATCAGGTACGTAAGTTTCCCTTAACAAAAGAATATCATAATGAACTCTTAGTGCTTCTGGAAGATTTCTGGAAAAAGTACTGTGGAGGAAGGTTCTTTGCGACCTTTTTGCGCACCCAACTGATTTCTAATCAGTTGGGTGCGTTTTTTTTGTTAGCTTAAGCGCAAATAAACCACCGGCTTTGCGACCGTGTCAAGGGATGTTCGCAAAAAGGGGATAAGGTATAATAAGTTGCGCAAAAACAAATAGACATGGTTTGCAGATCCCTGGTAGAATGAAGTTACCACACACCATTCTGAAAGGA
>RCNI01002040.1_pt1 | contig 12487 bp, 8 predicted proteins | sample 2041151 | NCBI WGS metagenome assembly RCNI01 (sample SAMN09708214, study PRJNA481090) | feces metagenome | isolation source: feces | place: Antarctica: Albino Rookery | reverse complement strand
AAACCGTGCCCGCCGCAAAAATTGCGGCGGGCACGAAGCCATACAGAACTATCAGAATTCCAGATTGACCTTGGTCTGCTTGCTGAACACATGGCAGACATTGCCGGGGAAGTTGAACTTCACGTTTGCACCAGCGGACAGAGCAGCGATCTCGCTGCCGGTCATGTTCATGGTGGAAACAACCAGAACAACATCGCGGCCCAGGGCATTTACGTGCAGGTGGACAGAGGAGCCCATCAGCTCGTGAACGTCAACCTTTGCAGGAATGCCTTCGCTGCTCAGAGAGATATGCTCGGGACGAACACCCAGAACGATGTCCTGAGGCTCAACCTTATTGGCAGCCAGTCTTGCCTGCTTCTCTTCAGACAGGACAACGGTCTCTTCGCCGAGAACGACAGCATACTTGCCGTCCTTCTTGAGCAGCTTTGCATCGAACAGGTTCATCTGAGGAGTGCCGATGAAGCTTGCGACGAACAGGTTGTAGGGATGATTGAACACTTCCTGAGGAGTGCCGATCTGCTGAATAAAGCCATCCTTCATGATAACGATACGGTCGCCCAGGGTCATAGCCTCAGTCTGGTCGTGGGTAACGTAGATGAAGGTGGTGTCGATACGCTTACGCAGCTTAATGATCTCAGCACGCATCTGGTTACGGAGCTTTGCGTCCAGGTTGGACAGAGGCTCGTCCATCAGCATAACCTGAGGATCACGAACAATAGCACGGCCGATTGCAACACGCTGACGCTGACCACCGGACAGAGCCTTGGGCTTACGGCCCAGGTACTGGGTGATATCCAGGATTTCAGCGGCCTGCTTTACCTTGCGGTCGATTTCATCCTTGGGAGTATGGCGCAGCTTCAGAGCAAATGCCATGTTGTCATAAACAGTCATATGAGGATACAGAGCATAGTTCTGGAAGACCATGGCGATATCACGGTCCTTAGGAGCGACGTCATTCACCAGACGGTCGCCGATGTACAGCTCACCCTCAGTAATTTCTTCCAGACCTGCAATCATACGCAGGGTTGTGGACTTACCGCAGCCGGAAGGACCAACCAGAACGATGAATTCCTTGTCCTTGATGTCCAGGTTAAATTCCTGAACTGCAACAACGCCCTTATCTGTAATCTGCAGATTAGCCTTGTTTTCTGCTTCGACCTCGTCCTTTTTCTTCTTCTTTTTCTTCTTCTTTTCGTCGTCGCCGCTGAAGGGGTAGATCTTCTTGATATTCTTCAGTGTAACAGTTGCCATAGTTTCTTGACTCTAAACACAGGGAATCCTCGCCTGTATTCTCGCAGACGCCGAGCAAAACAGCGAATGCTTTACGACAGGTCTCCACACTGCCGCACCGTGAGTCCCGCGGGGTTATCCTCCTTTATTATAGCAAAGCGGGCCTATTTTGTGGAGTAGACTCACTTTACCTGGATAGGAGTATGATACCATATTTTCGGGTTCTGTGCAACGGTGGATAATTCACATTTTTCCCAGTGGTATATTAGGCACTTTGCCCATGGATTCCGCAAAAAGCGGCCTTCTCCGCCATTGGGGGCAGAGAAGGCCGCACAAATCCGGTTTTATTTTACCACAGGACTGGATCCATAATAGGCACGCATTGCTCTGACCAGATATTCCACATCGCGGACACCGGCTGTTTCATAGCAGGAATGCATTGCCAGCTGGGGCAGACCCACATCGGCAGTCGGCACGGAAATATGGGTCAGCGAAATATGACCAAGTGTGGAACCGCCGGGAAGATCCGCTCTGTTGTAGTAGGTCTGCACGGGCACATCGGCTTCCGCACAGGCCTTGCGGAACACGGCTGCAGAAATGCCATCCGTGGTATAGTGCTGTGCTGCATTGAACTTGAGCACCACACCCTCGTTGACTACAGGGGCATTCTTCGGATCGGCGTACTCCGGGTGATTCGGATGCACTGCATGGGCATTATCCGCAGACACCATGTAGGATCTGGCCAGCATCCGCTGAAGATCCAGATTTCTGCCCCGGCAGATCCGGGTCAGCGTATCGGACAGCAGCGTGGAAGCCGCACCCTGAACCGAATTGGAGCCTACCTCTTCGCTGTCAAACACGCACAGCACGGGGATTCTGCTCTCGCTGGGTTCGGCTGCAAGGAAGCCCTCGGTGCAGGCCCAGACACAGCCCAGGTCATCCAGTGCAGGACCGGAGATGTATTCTTCGTCCAGGCCCCAGACGGAGGTCTTTTCCCGCACATACAGATACAGGTCGTGGCCCAGGATCTTGCCGCCGGCTTCCTTTTCCAGAACATTGAGCTTTCCTTCCGCATTTTTTCCGCCCAACAGGGCAAGCGTATCCACGGCAGGGTTCCAGGTATAGCCGTCATTGGCCTTGCGGTTCATGTGAATGGCCACGTTGGGAATCATGGTCAGATCCCTGTCAATGTCCAGCAGTCTGGAGGAAATTCCCTCTTCCCCGTCCACGAACACCCGGCCGGCGATGGACAAAGGCCGGTCCAGCCAGGGGGCTACCAGCATACCGCCGTACTTTTCCGTAGTCAGGCGGGTGTATGTACCGGTCAGCTCTCCGTTTTCCTTAACCTTGAAGGTAGGTCTGTCACAGTGGCTGGCGCTCATAAGGAAGCCGTCAGCTTCCCCTTCCGGAATCCGGAAGGCCATCACTGCGCTGCCGCCCCGGGTAAAGCAGTATTTTCCGCCGGGACGCAGATCCCAGGCATCCTCCTCCCGCAGGCAGGTATAGCCTGCATCCAGGAGGGCCTTTTCCACATAGGCTGCTGCATGGTATACGCTGTGGGACGCATCCAGAAAAGCTTTCAGATTTTCAACACATTTTTCCATATTGCGCCTCCATCAGGATTTTTTGACCAGATTGCAGAACAGATCGATCTGATCGGCAATGGTCTGCAGGGCGGAACGCCAGAAGGCCTTGTCCGTCAGATCAATTCCGGCAACCTTTGCCGTATCCTCTGCTGTGGCAACGGTGGTCGTGTAGAGCAGCTTTCTGTACTTGGGAACAAAGGCAGCGCCTTCCTTTTCGTACTGTGCATACAGGCCCCGGGCGAACAGGCCGCCGAAAGCATAGGGGAAGTTGTAGAAAGTAGGACCGTAGTAGTGGCTCTTGCAGATCCACATATACGGATGCTGGCATTCGGGATCAAGGCCGGTACCGTAGGACTGCTTCTGTGCCTCGCGCATAAATCCGCAGAGGGTATCCGCATCCATAAACTGCTCTTCCCGGTTGGCAAATACCATGGACTCAAAACGGTATCTGGAGTAGATGTCGCAGATAATCTGCGCAGCATCCTGCAGCTGAGACTCAATCAGTGCCAGCTTTTCCTGGTCATCGGCAGCGTTGTTGATTGCCGAAGCCATAACCACGCACTCGTTGAAGGTAGATGCCGTTTCTGCCAGCGGCATGGAATAGTCATGGTTCAGGGTACGATGCTTCTGCAGGCAGAAATTATGGTAGGCATGGCCCAGCTCATGTGCCAGTGTTACCACATCGGTGAACATGCCGTCAAAATTCGTCAGAATCCGGCTCTGATTCAGGCAGCTTACCTCTGCGCAGAAAGCGCCTCCGGCCTTGCCATCCCGGGGATAGAAGTCGATCCACTCTTCGTCAAACGCACGGCTGATCATTTCCGCTTCCTCAGGATTGAATTTGCTGAACACATCAACCAGATAATCCCGGGCACTTTCCGCCGTGAATCTGGTGGAAGACTTGCCCATGGGTGCGAACAGATCATACCAGGGCAGACCGTTTTTGTGTCCGAGAGCCTCTGCCTTGGTTCTGAGATACCGCCAGAAAACGGGCAGATATTCATCCATGGCGCCCAGCATGGCATCCAGTGTTTCCCGCTGCATATCGGACTGCTTCAGGGTCCGGTCCAGGGGAGATTCATAGCCTCTGACCTGGCAATCGGTGATGGTTTCCAGTTTGATGGAATTCAGCGCAAATGCCACTGCATCCTTGATTCGGTCATAGCAGGCCAGCTCTGCCTCATAGGCTGCTTTGCGCACCTGCGGATCAGGATCATAGGCCAGATTCCGGACAGAGGACAGATTGGTGGTGGTTCCCTGATAGGTTACCGGCACCGTGCTGGTCAGGTACTGCTGCATATCTGCCCAGGCGCTGCCGCCGGACATGGACATTTTTGCCATAATGGTTTCTGCAAGGCCCGGCAGGATATACTTGCTGGACTTGCGGATATTGCTGAACAGGAAGGAATAGTCCTTCAGGCTGTCGTCATTTTCCACCAGCTCCATCAGGTTGTCCAGCTTTGCAGCCCAGCCGCGGAACGCAGCATCCGGCGCAGCAACGGCGCTGACAACTGCCATGATCCGTCCGATCTGAGAGCCGGCCTCGGAATCCCGGGAATCCGCAGACTGACGCAGAGAGCTGAAGCTGAGGAGCTTCTCCTCCAGGTCAACAATTTTTTCCGTCAGAGCAATGCCTGTATGCAGTCCATCCATGGGATCGACGGAATCCAGCTTTTCACTAAAGGCAGCAAATTCAGCCACCAGATCTTTCAGCGCATTCAGATCTGCCTCAAAGGCAGGGTCGTCAAAGCCTGTATAAATCGGGTCCAGGTTCCATACTTTGTTCATTTTTATAACGCCCTTTCCTTGTTGATATATTGATGGAATCATTTTACAACATCACTCCACTTCCGTCAACCTTCTGTTTCGACTAAATTCGACATTTTTTCGTTAATTATTACATATTTTCTGTTAAATTGTCGAAAACAGCAATTTTATGACGACCGATTGTTCTCGTTTTTCCTTGCAAAAATCGGGGCTTTATGCTACATTATAGTAGTCGCAGCAAGATGAAAAATTTCAAATTTACCGGGGAGCAAACTTACTATGTCAGGAGAGGAAGTTATGGATAATTACACAACTGTATTGATTGCGGACAGCAGTGAAGATTTCTGCACTGGACTGACCGCAGCCCTTGAAGGAACCGATCGTTTCCGGGTCGTGGGGACGGCCCAGGACGGCGAGCAGGCTCTGCATCTGGCCACAGAGCAGAAGCCCGACGTTCTGGTTCTGGATCTGATGCTTGCCAAGCGGGATGGCATCAGTGTTCTGAGGGCTCTTGCGGCCAGAAACATTCAGCCGGTGACGCTGGCCACTACGGGTTTCGTCACAGAGTACGTATCGTCAGCCGCTGCAAATCTGGGGGTTCGGTATCTGATGCTCAAGCCCTGTGACATGACCGCTCTTGTAGAGCGTCTGGAGGAAATCAGAGGTGGGGAGAGCCTCCGGTTGAACACCACGAAAAAGGTGGACAAAACCAGCATTGAGTCCATGGTTACAGGGATCATTCACGAAATCGGCGTTCCCGCTCATATCAAGGGCTATCAGTATCTGCGCGAGGCCATCATCATTGCCGTAGGAGATATGGACGTGATCAATGCCATCACCAAGGTGCTCTATCCACAGGTAGCAAAAACCTTTGGCACCACACCTTCCCGAGTCGAACGCGCCATCCGTCACGCCATCGAAGTAGCATGGGACAGAGGCGATCTGGACACGCTCCAGCGGTTCTTCGGATACACCGTATCCAACACCAAAGGAAAGCCTACCAACAGCGAATTTATTGCTCTGATCGCAGACAAGCTCCAGCTTCAGCTGAAATCTGCCAACGTCGCCCAGATGTGACTGTATTCCGGCAGGTTTCGGGATCCTTTTTTCCGGAGTTGCACGGAGAATCTGAAAGCCGTACTTGTACTGGAATTTCATATTGGATATTATCCTCAGCAGGAAACACTTCTGATTACCCGGGTATTTTGTACCCTGTTGGATCAGAAGTGTTTTTTAATTTGCACAACCGAAAATTTTCCACACATTTTCTTCCAATAATTCTATAATTTTGGGGGATAACCGAATTTTCAAGAACATTTATGAATTATTTTCATCTTTTCCGGTATTCATTTTTCTTTTCCCCCGTCCGCTTTTTGTGTATTTTAACAAATTTTATGCACAAGTCTTGCATTCTTTTGTACTTAATGCTATAATCATCTCATCCAAAAAATTGGAAGGTGGAAAAAAATGAAAAAGATCTTATCCCTCACTCTGGCTCTGCTGCTGACATTCTCCCTCGTCGCCTGCAGCGGCGGCAAAGACACTCAGGAGACTGGCTCTCCCACTCTGGTTGCCACAGAGGCTCCCACAGAAGAAAGTGACGTTCCCAAGCTGGCAGTCGGCGAAACCGCTTCTACCGATCTGTTCGATCTGACCATCGAAAAGGTTGAGTTCACTCCTGCTGTAGATGCCGGTGACGACACTTACCTGATGCCTACCGAAGACACTTCCTCCAAGTTCACTGCTTCCGAAGGTCGTGTTTATGTTGCTATGACCTACACCCTGACCATGAAGGGCGACAAAGAGTCCTATGGCTTCGAAGGTCTGCCCGGATATGTCCTGTACGAAGGCGAGCAGTATCCTCTGAAGTGCTACCATGTCACCAGCCCCAACGGCTTCAACATCAACATGAGCGCTTCCGCCGTTGTTGACAAGGAATCCGGTGCCGTGGTTAAGAAGAATACCGCTAACAGCTTCCTGATGCACAAGGATGAGACTGTTACATTCCGTACCTTCGAAATTGCCAAGTTTGCTCCTGCCGGCATGGGTGATGCTTTCGAGCTGTTCATCAGCATTCCCGATGCACAGGGCAGAAATATGGCATTTGCCTACACCGTTCCTGCAAAATAAACCGATTACCGTTTCTGACCTTTTCCGACCGGCTCAGCTGCACTGAGCCGGTCGGTTTTTTGTTTTTCATGGCAAATTCCATGCTGTTTGTGTGCCTTATCCGCATTTTAGCCAAAAGCCGTGTCATAATCTGTTCATAATTCGGCGGTAGTTTTGCAATTCCGTCTTGCTTTTCCATTCAAAACCATGTATACTTTCTACGGAAATAATAAGTTTTGCGCACAGGAGGGCATAAACAGCTGCAAAAAGCAGATTTGCAGGTATTTATGGTCTCCAAATTTCAGGCCTGCGGCACACTTTCTGCTGATTAAAGGGGGAAGCGGCTGACCCTGCGGGGGTTCTGTCTTTCATCCTTTTTCACGCTCAGCCGTTCCGGCCCGCGCAGAGAGAGGATGTTTTTTTATGGCAAATCCCGAAAAGACCACTGATGCAGTCTATGACGCCAGAACACTGGGAACTCCCAAAATGCTGGTTCTCGGACTGCAGCACCTGTTCGCCATGTTCGGTGCTACCGTTCTGGTTCCCGCACTGACCGGTCTGAACGTCTCCACCACCCTGCTGTTTGCAGGTCTGGGCACCCTGCTGTTCCACCTCATCACCGGCCGCAAGGTTCCCGCATTTCTGGGTTCCTCCTTCGCATTTCTGGGCGGCTATGCTGCAATTGCCCCCAAGCTGCTGGACGAAGCCGGAAACGCCACCATTGCAAATCTGGAAATGCTTCCCTACGCCTGCATGGGTGTGGCCGTTGCAGGTCTGATTTACCTGGTGATGGCTCTCCTGTTTAAGCTCTTCGGCGCACAGCGGGTTATGAAGTTCTTCCCGCCCATCGTCACCGGTCCTGTCATCATCTGCATTGGCATGAACCTGGCCGGTACCGCCATCGGCAACTGTGAAACCAACTGGATGGTTGCTGTCATTGCCGTTCTGATTGTTGTGGTCTGCAACATCTGGGGCAAGGGCATGATCAAGATCATCCCCATCCTGCTGGCTGTGGTTGGCTCCTATGTATTCTCCATGATTATCGATCCTGCCGCCCGCGCCCATGTGGCTGAAGTGGTGGGTGCAGCCGACTGGATCGGCCTGCCTGTGATCTGGAGCCATACCGGCCTGTCCGTATTCGGCAAAAATCTGGATACCGGCCTGCTGCTGACCTCCATCATTACCATCGCTCCCATTGCACTGGCTACCATCATCGAGCATATCGGTGATATGTGCGCAATCTCCTCTACCGTCGGTAAAAATTACGTCGCTGATCCCGGTCTGCACCGCACTCTGGTGGGCGACGGCCTGGCTACCACTGTTGCTGCCCTCTTCGGCGCCCCTGCCAATACCACCTATGGTGAGAACACCGGTGTTCTGGCTCTGAGCAAGGTCTATGATCCCAGAGTGGTCCGTATAGCTGCTGTGTTTGCCATGATTCTCTCCTTCTGCCCCAAGTTCGCAGCCATCATCGTGGCTATGCCTGCTGCTACCATGGGCGGTGTCAGCCTGGTGCTGTACGGCATGATTTCCGGTGTCGGTGTCCGCAACGTGGTTGAAAACCAGGTAGACTTCACCAAGTCCCGCAACGTCCTGATTGCTGCTCTGACCATGGGTCTGGCTATTGGCATCAACTATCATGGTGCTCTGCAGATTGCTCTGGGCTCCATCCATGTCAGCCTGTCCGGCATTGCTGTGGGCGCTCTGGTTGGCATTCTCCTCAACGCTATCCTGCCCGGCAAGGATTACGAGTTCGGTGCTGATCTCAAGGGTGATACCTCCGTCAGCTTCGGTCCCCGCGGCAACAGCAAAAACATCAACGGCAAATAATCTTCTGATTTTTTCCGGCAGCATTCTTTTACGAATGCTGCCGTTTTTTTGCATTCCTGCCGCAATCCGGATCCTGTGCAGATTCTCCTTTACCGGCACCCACTTCGTCCCGGCTCCCTGCAGATTCCCGTATTTCCCAGAGAGCGCCATGACTTTTCCGCATTTTCCGATGCAATTCACAGATTTTTCCCCGGAATGCTCCAAATCCCCCGCTGAGTGATTGACTTTTATCATCATGTGTGAGAAAATAAACAAGTTAAAATATTAGAAATAAGAGGGGATATGTTTCATGTTCCAATCCAGAACCAATACCTGCGGCGAGCTGCGGCTTTCCGATGCAGGTAAGAAAGTTACCATTGTAGGCTGGCTGGAAAATGTCCGTGAAGTCGGCTCCAACTTTGCCTTCCTGGTCCTGCGGGACTATTACGGAACGACTCAGGTGGTCGTGGAAACCGAAGATATGATGCGCGTCATCAAGGGTATCAACAAGGAATCCACCATCTCCGTCACCGGCACCGTCCGCGAACGGGAGAGCAAGAACCCCAAGCAGCCCACCGGCGAAATTGAAGTGGTTCCTGAAGAAATCAAAATTCTCGGAAAGTGCCGCCATAATCAGCTGCCTTTCGAGATCAACAAATCCAGAGAGGCCGACGAAAATACCCGTCTGAAATACCGCTATCTGGATCTGCGGAATCCCGCTGTCAAGTCCAACATCGTTCTGCGCTGCCAGGTTGTAGCCGAGCTGCGCCGTCTGATGACTGAAAAGGGCTTCCTGGAAATCACCACTCCCATCCTCACCGCTTCCAGCCCCGAGGGTGCCCGTGACTATCTGGTTCCCGCCCGGAACCATCCCGGCAAGTTCTACGCTCTGCCTCAGGCTCCCCAGCAGTTCAAGCAGCTGCTGATGACCTCCGGCTTCGACCGTTACTTCCAGATTGCTCCCTGCTTCCGTGATGAGGATGCCCGTGCCGACCGTACTCCCGGCGAATTCTATCAGCTGGATATGGAAATGGCATTCGCTTCTCAGGAGGATGTTCTGAGCACGCTCGAGGATGTTCTGGTACCCGTGTTTGAAAAGTTCGGCAAGTACAAGAGAGTCGCACAGGCTCCCTTCCGCCATATCCCCTACAACGAAGCCATGGAGCGCTACGGCTCCGATAAGCCCGACCTGCGTATCGACCTGGAAATCCAGGACATCACCGATGTGGTCAGCGGCACTGAGTTTGCTCCCTTCCAGAACGCAACTGTCAAGGCCGTCGCTGTTGACGACTTTGCACAGGGCCGCAAGTGGATCGACAAGCTCCTGGTGGATGTGGAAGTTCAGACCGGCAACAAGGCCTGCTGGGTCAAGGTTGACGAAAACGGCGAGCTGACCGGCGGCATTTCCAAGTTCCTGGGCGACTGCAAGGACGCTTTCATCGAAAAGCTGAACCTGAAGCCCGGCAGCTTCGTCTGCATGGCAGCCGGCAAGAAGTCCGCTGCACAGAAGACCGCCGGTGTCATCCGTACCCTGCTGGGCAAGCGGATCCCCGGTCACTTCGACGAAGAGCAGTATGCTCTGTGCTGGATCGTTGATTTCCCCATGTACGAAATCGGCGAAGAGTCCGGCGAGCTGGAGTTCTGCCACAATCCGTTCTCCATGCCCGAAGGCGGCATGCAGGCTCTGCTGGATGCCGAAGGCGACACCGAAAAGCTGCTGGCCATCAACGCAAACCAGTACGACCTGGTCTGCAACGGCTACGAATCCGCTTCCGGTGCTGTCCGGAACCATGATCCCGAAATCATGGTCAAGGCTTTTGAAATGGTGGGTCTGGGCGAAGAAGACGTCAAAGCCAAGTTCCCCGCTATGTACAATGCATTCACCTATGGTGCTCCCCCTCATGCAGGTGCAGCTCCCGGCGTTGACCGCCTGATTATGCTGCTGACCGGCGAAGAGTCCATCCGTGAAGTCATTACCTTCCCCATGAACAAGAACGCACAGGACCTGATGATGGATGCCCCCACTGCTGTTTCCCAGAAGCAGCTCGACGATGTTCACATTGCCCTGAACGTAAAAGAGTAAATATGCGAAACATCCCGCCGAAATATCGGCGGGATGTTTTTTTGATAAAAAGGACCCCCGGAAGTTTCAGGCTTCCGGGGGATTTTTGAAAAATCAGGCCATATAGATTGCCTTGCAGGCCCGCATGGTCTCGTAGCAGTCCAGCTTGGACACGATTTCCATGGGAGCGTGCATGCACAGCACAGGCGTTCCGGCGTCAACCGTTACGATGTTCCGGTTTGCCATGTAGGCAGCCACGGTACCGCCGCCGCCCTGATCGACCTTGCCCAGGGTTGCGATCTGCCAGATCACGCCTTCCTTTGCAAAGGTGGAACGGATGAAGCTCATTGCCTCGGCAGATGCGTCAGAGCAGCCACCCTTGCCACGGGAGCCGGTGTACTTGCAGATAGCCACGCCGTAGTTCAGCTGGCTGTTGTTCCGTCTGTCGCAGGTCTCGGCGAAGTTGGGGTCAAATGCGTTGGAAACGTCAGCGGACAGGCAGAAGGACTTGGCAAAGCAATCCTCCAGCTTAACGCCCTGTGCATCACACAGGCCGCCCATGAAGTGCTCAAAGAAGTGGCTCTGCATGCCGGATACGCCGACAGAACCGATTTCTTCCTTGTCAGCCAGGATGCAGACAGCAGTGTGCTTGGGGGTGTCGATGGAGAACAGAGAATCCAGCTCTGCAAATGCACAGACACGATCATCGTGGCCATATCCGCCCAGCAGGCTCCGGTCCAGACCGACCTCACGGCATCTGCCTGCGGGAACTACGTTCAGCTCTGCAGACAGGAAATCGCTTTCGACAATGCCGTACTTTTCGTTGAGCATCCGCAGCAGATTCAGCTTGACAAGGTCTGCGCCTTCGCCTTCCAGAGGCTCAGTGCCCAGGATCACGTTCAGCTGCTCGCCTTCGATGATCTTTGCAGCGGGCTTCTGCATCTGGTCTGCGGACAGGTGAACCAGCAGATCGGAAACCACGAAAACGGGATCGTTCTCATCTTCACCGATGGTAACGGACACAGTCGTTCCGTCCTTGCGGCAGACAACACCGTGGATTGCCAGAGGAATGGTCACCCACTGGTATTTCTTGATACCGCCGTAGTAATGGGTCTTGAGGTAGCCGATTTCGCTGTCTTCATACATGGGATTGGGCTTCAGGTCCATACGGGGAGAATCCACATGGGCAGCGCAGATCTGTGCGCCGTTTTCCAGAGATTCCTGACCGATCACAGCCAGGCAAATGGACTTGCCGCGGTTATTATAGTAAACCTTGTCACCGGGCTGCACACGCATGGTCTTGCTGAAGGGCTTAAAACCGTGCTTTTCCGCTTCGGCAACAGCCCAGGAAGTTGCTTCCCGCTCCATCTTACAGGTGCTCAGGAATTCCATATAGCGCTTGCTGTAGCTTTCCATTTCAGCACGTTCTGCCTCGGTAAGCCGGGTGTAGCCGTTCTTGGGGGCAGCCGTCAGTTTTTCACGAAGTTCATCAATGTTCATTGGTGCTTCCTCCTTTATTCATTCAGAAGAGAAACTACAGCTTCTCTTCTCCTGTTTTCAATTCTATTATACCGTTCTGCGTCAAAAACGCAAGGCATTTCTTCCGGAACGCCTCTCGGGTCCCGTCATTTTCCAGCAGAAAGTCACATTTTTCCCGGAACCATGCTGCATCGTGCTGGGCTGCAATCCGGCTTCTGGCGTAATCTTCCGGGATGCTGTCCCGGGCCATCAGGCGCCGGACTCTTTCCTCCAGCGGAGCTGTTACAGCCACAGTCAGGTCGCACAGCGGGGCCAGCCCGCCTTCGAACAGGGCAATGGCATCGATTGCCGCCAGCTTGGGCGCGGTTTCCAGACGGCGGAGCACTTCCCTTTTTACTGCGCTGTGGGTGATCCGATTCAGATCCAGCAAAGCTTTTTCGTCCGA
>RCNI01001495.1_pt1 | contig 12491 bp, 12 predicted proteins | sample 2041151 | NCBI WGS metagenome assembly RCNI01 (sample SAMN09708214, study PRJNA481090) | feces metagenome | isolation source: feces | place: Antarctica: Albino Rookery | reverse complement strand
TTATATTTACTTTTATAATGTTAGGAATAGTGCAAAGTATAAATATATATAGGGAGTGATAATGGAATATATAGTTGATTTAACTTTGGAAGGAACAAGACTTGATAGATTTTTGAGAAAAAAATATGAAAATAGACCTTTAACAGAGATTTTTAAAGCAATAAGAACCCTATCTTTAGCTGACCACGCCGCCGCACCGACCAAAAGGCGGTTGCCGCCCGGATAAGTTGTAAATATTTTACTGCCAAGGTCAAAATAAATATTTCCGCACTGTTTATTTAAATCCATAAAAACATCAAATGTACTAAAATTAAGGATATAGTGCAACGTGTCGTTAAACACCAATCTAAATGTAGAGGGTTTAACTGTTATAGTTATTTTATCAGCCAATATCTGCGAAGAGACATATTCACCTATTGATATAATAGTAGGGCGTAACGTGTCAGCGATCCACTTTTGTTCTGTTTTTTGTTTACGCCATGTAGTAAAACCATTTCTTAAAGTCTGTTCGTTGCCCTTTACATCAAGCACACCTTGGAATGTACTAGTACTAATAGGCAGGCCAGTAATATTAAATTTGTGCGTGCTGTCCACCGTATTGGTAATAGTTCTATACCCGTCGCCATAATTATCAACCGGATAATCACTTGTAAGGTTGTTATTAGTGCTGGGTTCTTTACCCTCATACGGAGCAAATTTATACCATTTGTGCCATGTAATGCTACCGTCATCCGCTTTTACACCCCTGCGTTCAAAGAACGGCTGATTATATTTTTGTGAATACAAGCGTTGAAGCACATAATATCCGCCACCTGTTTTAGGAGAATAACCCCAAAATTCAATGAACCCACCGAATGTTGCACCTTTAGCGGAAAGTTCATCAGGCAAATTAAGAACCTTTTCCGTCCCGTCAGCATAAAGTTCTACAGAGCCAACACCGAATACCGTTGCGTCGTTCAGATCCTTATACCCACCGGGCGTTTTATTTTGGATATCAACAATGGAAGATGCAAACCTTGCTATACCGCCATTGCTATTCCAAGATGCCGTAACGTCGGTAAGTTCTCGGTAGTTTCTTGTGCAGATAAACCACGGTGTAATTATCACTTCGCTAACATAAGCATCAACTGTAGTTGTAGTAGAAGAGAAAGCAAGATACAACCCATGTGTGTTAGTTTTACTACCAAGAAGATGATAGGGAAGGCCGTTAATTTTAGTGGTCGGTTTAGCTGACATAAACAGTGAATACCAACCGTTTTGAACTTTTGAAAGGTCATGCAAGTGAGTTGCATCGACGGGCTGTCTGTCATCAATATGACCGCGGTATTTAAAGATAGCAAGAGGGTTTCCACCAAAAGAAACACCAGTATCAACCCATGCGCTACCATTCCAAGTCCAGATATTGCCAGTAGATGTAAGAACATATAGTTTGGCTTTATCAGTCATTTCACCAGTGTTACTCACGAACTCTGGTTTAAGCGATTGTCCGTAAATATCCTTGAGCAAATTGTTGAATGTTCCGTCATCAACAAATTTACGCATTTCGGCCGGCAAAAGAGGTTTGATAACATTAGCGATTGAGCCGTCATTGATAAGAGCAATGATTTTATTATCAACATCTTTTTTAACGATATTACCGAACGACCCGTCATCAACCATAGCTTGCACTTTAGTATTAACGGCGGGCTGTACAAGGGGTGCAACTTTCTGGTTAACAATGTTTCCAAGAGACCCGTCATCAACCATAGCTTGCACCTTAGTATCAACGGCGGGCTGTACAAGGGGTGTAACTTTCTGGTTAACAATGTTTCCAAGAGAGCCGTCGGAAACCATAGCTTGTACCTTAGTATCAACAGCGGGCTGTACAAGGGGTGTAAGTTTCTGGTTAACGATATTACCGAACGACCCGTCATCAACCATAGCTTGCACCTTAGTATCAACGGCAGGCTTAACCAGTGGCGTAAGTTTCTGGTTAACGATATTACCGAACGAGCCGTCGGAAACCATAGCTTGCACCTTAGTATTAACGGCGGGCTGAACGAGAGGGTTTACCATATTTTGGATAGTACCGTCTGTTTTCATTGCATCAATGAAAGGTTTAACAAGTTTTGAAAGAGCACCAGAATTTGCCATTTGGTCGAGTTTATTATTGATTTCATTTTGAACAGAAAGTGACTGAAAATAGGAATTGACATACGCCTGTAACTGTGTATAGGCTTTATGCAAATTCGAGACATTTTCTGTGCTTGCATTGGTGGATTCGATAACCTTATTCAGAAACGAAACAACGTTACATAGCGTTTCATAATATGAAAGGCTATCATCGTAAACAAGCGGAAGAACTTTCTGACACCAGACTTTAAAACCAGACACATATTGTGTATCAACATAGTTAGGTGTAAATTCAGCAGGTTTATTACTCATTACCATACCCCCATAAATAACTCTTGCAAGTCATAAATAACTTGCATATCAATGTTCAAAAGCGACTTTCTGTATTCAAGCAGTAAGTCCGTGTAAGAGCGTGCATTGCGTTTTCCTGTTTCGTGACGCGTAATTGTGTCATTGTTATTGCCACTAGTTATGATTTCGGTTGTTTGGTCGCTTTCGTTCTGGTTTGTTGCTTCATTTGTGATTTTTCTTGCATCGGTTAAATACGTTTCATTGTCGATTCCAGTTAATGCAGATTGAGGTGTAGCAGAATACAGGTTTTTTTCAGTGCCGTTTCCAGTTGTAGTAGAGGTGCTAATACCCGTATTTGTGGTTGTACCCGTGTTGTCACTGATTCGTTCCTCTATTACAGTAATATCGACGTCGTTAAACACATCAAATTTGAGCTTTTCAGATTCATACAGTTTGTTATAATAAGGCATGATTTCATTCAACTTAGTGTTGAGTTTTAATTTCCACAAACCATAAGTTTCTAGCCCGATTTCTTGTGTGTAATAATGCATCAAGATTTTTTTGCAAAGTGTTTCACGGTACGCTTCATCAAAAATAGGAAAGGTGAAATTAAAAATTTTTTTCCAAGACTTGTCAATAATTTCACCAACTTTATTCCCGCCCTGTGATTCGGTTTCACCTGCTTCTGTTTCACAAATGAATCGCAATTCAGTGGTGTATTTACTCACGTTCTTTCACCTCACTTTCTTCGGCTTCGCTGATCGTAGGTGCATTGTCCACGATTTGATAATCGTCTCTGTAATTACACTGCACATTAAGCCCGAACATTTTATTGATTTGCTTACAAGCTTCTCGTCTAGTTTCTAGCCTTGAATATCGCGAAGCTATAGTGCCGCCCTGATTTCTAACAACTTCATCCGTGATTAAACGTTCCTTTTTTTGCACGCTGATGTTTGAGATTCCAAGATATGTTAGCGCTTCATTCCATATTTGTGTTTTTAAGTCATATAGTTTATCACACACATAAGGCGCTGACGTTGTTAAAACAGAAAGAGCCTTACTTGCGTTAACACCCTTGCGTGCGAATATGACAGGCGAATCGCCGGAATATTCCTTGTAAATATTTGCCATAGTTAGACGTTCGTTTTCATCACATTCGATTAAGATAGGTGTTTTTTGTGCCTTTGCGTTTACGTCAATCGTAGTATCAAGGTCAGCAAGCCTTTTTGCAAACATGCGAATACCCGCAAGTGAATTTGACCTCATATAGTTATTGTAAATCAAAACGCTATTGTTTTGGTCAAGGTCAGCGTGATAGCCATTTGATGCATATGCGTGTCTTGTTAAAGGCACGTTATACACATTAAGTCTACCGCTAGTCGCGGCTTTTAAAGCGATGAACCCAAGTTCATCGTCCTTGAAAAAAACGGCTTTACCGTTAGAAAATAATGCTAGTTCAAGAAAGCGCGGGTCAACTGTATCAGGTAAGTTTTCCCATTCAAACATAGACAGTGCAAGTTCTGCAAGCCTGTCATAGTAATAGTCAAATGTAGTGATAGTTGACATTGCGCTATCGCTAAAATTTGTGCGTCTTTTACTCATTTATTCACCCTCCTTACACTTTATTATTTTGCTTGTAGTTCCCAATTTCTGCGCTACTTTTCCAAAAAGTAATACCACTGTCATAAATGCCGCATATTTTTTTAGACACATCAGCAGGCACATTTCCCTTGATCGTGCACCCGATAGTTTTAGTGTAGCACCAACAAGGTCTTACGTTTCTATTAGGAACTTTAACACGCATTGTTTTGTACCCGAACATATCAAAAAAATCATCGATCATAGCCGCATATTCGCCTTTTATAGTGCGACAATACATCCTGAATCCACGGTTGCCCGTTGCCGTATTGATTTCAGTGGCACTAGCGTTGCCATGCATTTTATCAGGTACGATACTTGCATGTGCGGCTTCGCCTAGCGTTGAAACAGCTTTACCGAAAAGCGATGCGCCTTGAGAAACAGCCAATGCTGTGCCTACACCCGGAATAAGCGAAGATGCCACAAGAGATACTCCGGAAGAAATAGCATCAGTTATAACGGAAGATTGACGATTTGCCCACCAGTTTTGAAAATACGAACTTTTCCAAGGAATCATAGGAAACCCGTTGACTATCAACTGATGATCGAAGCATTTCGCATCCCCCGAATAATTAAGGGGCGTAAGTGAAACGCTCATGTTCGGGCCGAATCCTGCTTGTAACATGAATGTAGGTGGAGACGTGTTATAGTCATTGAAAAATTCGTATCGCATTACAGTTGAAACACCGTCTGCGACGCACGCCAGTGATACATATGGAAATGTAAGCAGTTTATTATTTCTAGGAGTATAATTCATTTTGCGGGCGGGTGCTGAAATATACTTAGTTAGTGGTGTTGCGTCCATGTTTCGCCAGTTGATAGGTAGTGTGAAAAAACCAACAATGCTGTCTAATTTGCCGACTTTCTCATATGCGCTCACAACTCGCTGAATCACTGTACTGACTTCCGGCGAATAAATATCCAGAGCAATAGGCAAAAGATAACAAGCGTTTGCAAAGCCACCAATAGTACCCGGGTTGACATAAACCAATGTCGGGTTATCAATTTTTTCGGTCGCTAACCCCCATACAGTTAACGAGCCAGCTAATTCCTCAACTGTGTTAGTTGTAACGTACTCACCAGTTGGTAAATCTTCTGACAAAATATTATCCCCGACACCGTCAGTGCTTGAGTGTTCGCGCTCAACTAAACATTCCTGTAACGTATAGTCAAAAAACCACGTCTGCATGACGTCCAATTCATACACAATTTCCGATGTTACATCATTGATGTAATTTACCTCATTAACAAAAGCGTAAAACCATTTTTGCCCATGTGCACTATTTTGAAACATGAGATAGTTACAGGTGTACAGTTCATCAGGTCGAAAAGGGACGCGAATCGTGTTTGAATTAGCCCTCTGATATGTTGCACCTGTCACTTTTTTAAGTAAATATTTGTTGAAGTAATTAAATTGTTCAGATGAATTGTTAAAAAACAATGTGCGTTCGTAGGTGTTATTTAGGGGGACACCGGATAAAAGATAGATAGAAGTATCAGGTGTAAAAACCATGTTATCACCTCTTAAAAAAATAATGGGCGGCGGTGTGCGCCGCCCATACGGTTAGCCTTTGTTCAGTGTAATTTTATCGCCAACGTTAGTAGCTTCTGTAACAGGAGCGGTGGCTGTGTAGGTAAGGCCGTTAACAGTTACGACAGGTGTGTACGTTCCAGTTTTATTCGGGAAAATCACTGCACCATACTTGTGTACGGCTACACCTGCTTTAGTCGCATCTACAGTCTGCACGAACTGATAGTTTGTACCGCCGAGGGTTGTAAGGTTTTTAGGTTCAAAAGTAAGCACAACCGAATTTTCGCCTACAGCTTTATTTACAAGGGTAAATTCAAGCGTTGTGGGCGCTTCTTTGATAGCAGAGTTAGCCACAAAGCACACGGCGTTGCTAAACGGCGAACTGGAAACCGTTTTCCACACGTTGTAAAAATAGTTCCAATACAGGCCGGACGCAATGTTTGCTTCGCTCATGCTGTTCAGGTTGTCATAAATCTGAAACCATTCGCTGTCCACAAGTACAGCTTTTACGTTCGCCATAACCGCAAGTTCTTCCGCCGTCACTTCCTCGATCATATCACAATTTGCGCGAATTTCAGCGAATCGTTCATTGTCAAATGTGGTAAAGTCATCGATCAAGCGAAGATTGCCCGTGAATTTTGCTTCATCCATGTTAAATGCCGCCGCAAGTACTTTAACGTCATATTCTGCGTTAAAGTCAGAATCCATAAAAATATACTGCCTGTCTTTAGGCGTGGAGTTGTGTACGCCCTCTGCGTTGTAGTCAGGCTTGAGGAACTGCATCTTATTAGATACAGCGCGGAAAGTTACAGCGGCGTTTTCGATGCTTGCGCTGTCAAACCCAACGGCTTTCATTTTCCCATTTGCAACTGCCTTGATAATAAGGTATTTAAACAGAAGGAACTCGTCGTATTCAGCCGCCGTGTAAACACTGTCGACAATCTGTGCAATAAGGTCTTGCACACCGTCAAGAGAGGTAAAGGCTGTGCGAAGATTGTCAACACTGATGCTGATAGGATACTGCACTTTCCAGTTCATCGCGTGGAAAGCTGTGCGAACATCCGCGGGTGTGCGTTTCAGTTCACGCCCTGCCGCTTTCTCAACATTAAATTCGCGAACCTTGGAAAGAGCAACGAACACTTCTTCGACCGTTTCGCCGAACTCAAGCATACCTTTTTTGAGGTCTGCATACATGTTGTTAAATGTGGCGCTTCTTACCCGCACAAGAGCAATACGATTTACGAGGGAAGATACGAACTCATTAGCAAGCGTCGGGTATCCATACAGAATGTCGCCGACCTTGGGAATAATTTTGGCATCTTTTACCACGGGGATTTGTGACTGATACTCGGCACTTGCGTTTGCACGAATTGTGTTCAGAATATCAAGGGTAGATGCATTGAGATTAGATACAGCAATTTTTTTAGGCATTATTTTTACTCCTCTCTGTCAAACAGCGAATCATATGTCAAGGGTTCAAATTCACCCTTGGGGCGTTCTTCTTCTGTCTCACTTTCAAAAAAACGGGCGCGGTATTTTTCGCGCCATGCCGCGTCGATAGATTCAGCTTTATTTTTCCATTCATCGGCAGACGATGTGCGTCCCTGCATATCAGTAAACGTATCTGTAAAATCTTCGATGAAACTGATAGCTGTGTCGTCTGTGCTTTCACCGATCAGGGTTTTAAGACTTTCCTTGAGTTCCTCAAATGTTTTAACCACGCACTTACACCTCACTTACAATGTGCTTAATGCCGGTGTTATTAAGCAACGAAACTACTTTGTTCTTGTTGTTTTCATCACATGTGATTGTAATATTGTACACCTTTTTGGCAAAGCCATTAAGACCAGATTCCCGCATAATGGCCGGGTAATCTTTATACGAATAATTCTGGTCGCACGGGTTCTGTGTAATACCGGGAACATTAGGCGAATTGATGTAGTTGGTGCTACCCCCGTACTGCCACATGCCGTATTTTCGCATATAATGGGGCGGGTTTGTAGAATATTTTGCCACCCACTTATCATAGGCTTTGAGCCTTGAAATGTCCAACCTGTCTTTAAATCCGGAAACATCAGATGCATAAATAGTTACATAGTAGCCGGCTTTCTCCATTTCCTCACAAAAGGCGACAGTAGCAGTTGTGATTCCGTGAACACCTTTTGCAGGCGAAACGGCTTCAACGTCCACTGCAACAGGGTATTCAAAAGTTTTACCCTTAATAATGGAGAGAAAATGCCGCGCTTCTCTTACCCCCTCTTCGGCCGTATAAAAATTTGCGCCAGTGAAAAAATAGCAACCAACGTTCATACCAGCCGCTTTTGCTCTTGAATAGTTTTCCTCAAAGCACATGTCCTGATACAAACCGCCGTCAGCGCCGCCCGCTTTAATCATTACAAAACTGTAGCCATTCTTTTTCACAACATCAAAGTTGTTATTTCTTCCCTGATGCCGGGAAATATCAATACCTCTTTCTTTCATGTATTAACCCTCCTTTTCAAGCATAGCTGTTAACTTTACAAGTGCTAACGTGTTGTTGTTGATCGCTTCGCTCATGTTTTTAGATTCTTCGGCGTGCTTCTCCTGCATTTTAAGCAACACTGCAAACAGGATCAGGCACATAATTACGGGGAAGCCGAATGTAGAAATAGCTTCCAACAGTGCGTTAACTTCCATTTTTGTTCACCCCCTTTCTATGTTTAATTATATCACAACTATTGACAAAAAGCAATATGTATGGTATAATATAGGCGGGATAATTATAACCATAAGAGGTGAATTTTTATGGCAAGCTACTATGACGGTACAAAGTTGCTGTCACTATCTGACATTAACGGTAGAAAACCTGAAATTTATATTTGCACCTCTAACCGTAGTGCAGGAAAGACAACATATTTTAACAGGTTGTGTGTAAATAAATTTAAAAAAACTGGTGAAAAATTTTGTCTGCTCTATCGCTACAACTATGAACTTGACGACTGTGCAGACAAATTTTTTAAAGATATAAACACACTTTTTTTCCCTGATTCATTTATGGTATCTAAACCCCGCGCTGAGGGTAAGTATCACGAATTATTTCTTGATGACGTACCGTGCGGGTATGCTATAGCAATGAATGATGCCGATTTTGTCAAGCGCAACTCACACTTATTCAGTGACGTGCAACGCATGGTGCTTGATGAATTTCAAAGCGAATCCGGAAGATACTGTGATAAGGAAATTACAAAGTTTATAAGCGTTCACACTTCGATTGCCCGTGGGCAAAAGAAACAAGTGCGCTATGTCCCTGTAATTTTAATCGGAAATCCTATCACACTTTTAAATCCATATTACAGCGCACTTGGGATTTCATCCCGGCTAAGAAGTGATACCGTATTCTTGAGGGGCAACGGGTTTGTACTTGAACAGGGGTTTAATGAAAGCGCGGCTAAGGCTCAAGAACTTAGTGCCTTTAACGCGGCATTTGAACAGGAATCATATACAGCTTATGCTAGACAGGGCGTATACCTTAATGACAATACAGCGTTCATTGAAAAACCACAAGGCACAAGTAGGTATATCGCCACGATACGGTATAACAATAATGACTATGCGATCCGCGAATATGCATCACTGGGCATACTGTACTGTGATGATAGACCCGATGCCTCTTTTAAAAATAAACTGTGCGTAACTACTGATGACTTTAAAATCAATTATGTTATGCTCAAAAGCCACGCACTTTTTGTTACAAATATGCGTTACTTTTTTGACAAGGGGTCTTTCCGTTTTAAAAATCTAAAGTGTAAAGATGCTATTATGCAAGCCGTATCATATCGCTAACGCTATCTTCGCGGGCTATCGTCACTGTATGTAAGTGGAAACACACGACTGAAATTATGTCGCCACTGCATGTTGGTTTTGTGTGCCGCTCTGACGAACCCCGCGTTTCAGATAGAAAAACACCCGTGTAATAACACGGGTGTTTTTTATTCGCTCGATAAATATAATATTATTACCCAAACGATCAACGCAACAAATAGCGCCAATTATTCACCTACCCTATCTCATAACATACGGCGTGTCAACTAACACGACACCGCCCTTTATTCTTTTTGGACGCAATTTACCCGGAACGCTTATTCCGATCGTAAAATCCGTTACGCACCGTTTTTTCTTTATAAATGCTGATTCTTCTTCTGTGTGTTCCTTTAGTATATCTGACCTACCTGTTAACGATTCCTCAAACAGCGCTTTCGATCGGGAAGGCATACCCGCACATTTTATATTATACCATGGTTCAACAGGTTCTAATTCTTCTGCTATAACGTGCTCAATGTACGTCTTTTGTCGTATAAAAAACCCCACATCCCATGTGCTTTCCAAGTCCCAACAACAAAAATTCTTCGGGTGTACTTTAATTCCGCGTATTTTTTCAGCGGGTAAATTGCAGTGTATACTGTCAGTGTCCGCGTATATAAAACCGGGGTTATCTACACCATAATAATTAGCTTGTGCCGCCCGAATTGTAAAGTTACGCGCATAAGACGTTATTGCGCTACCTACTGCTATGTATCCGGGCTGTTTGTCCTTACCTGTTACATCATAAAACCCTAGCGTCTTGTCATCTTTTATGTACGCCACCTTAAAACTGCTATCGGTTGATGATGCCATTTTGCCATATAGATTATTGAGAAATAGCTTTGCTAGTTCTCTTATTGCACCCTTATTGTTTTGTTTTATTGTTTTATACTTTTCGATGTAGTTATCAAAAATTCCTATTTTTGTTTCAAAGTAGTATCCGTCTAAAATTTTACAGTCGATTAAGTCATAGTGCTCCTTAAATAACTGGTAGTCTGTCATGGTTAATGTTAATGTTACATATGCCTGCTGTATTTTTCCGTTTGCATCAATGTAAGATGTGTGATAGCTGTTATCTTTTTTGCTGTATATGTCGCTAGTTTCCAAGCACTTAGTAGATAAGTACAGTAATGAATTTTTTATCTGGATAAATGGTAGTTTATTCTTCTTGATTCTAAACCGCGTTCTTAATCTAACAAAGTAATACCTATTGTTTGATGTTGCTTCATCAGGTATATAATTGCCTGACCAAAATGTCGGAAATCCATACGGGTATCTATTTCCACTTTCGCTACTCATCATGGACGGATACAGCGAATTAACATCCGCGGTTGTACCATTGCTGTAAATCTTTCGTTCTTTGCCCGCAACAAGATAGCACCACCCGCCCTTGTAAGACTGGTGAATATAATCTCCGACCGTGAGTTGGTCGCCCTCACCGTATGTTTTCATTTCATAAAGGTTCGGAAATAAGTTGTCATAAACACTGGGTTCACCTAGACTTTTTTTGAACTCTGCCAAACAACATGAACCAATGGTAAGCTTTGTATGATTCTGATTAAACAATATCTCAAGTGCTTCTTTTATAACAAGTACGTCGTTTGCAATGTACTCACGTTCTTTAGGAGAAATCCTGCACCCGGCAAACCGAAAGCCCTTATACTCCATATCTAATTTTTTATGCTTTGTGCCAAAACTTTCCCCTATTTTTTTAAGGGTGAATGGTAACAATTTTAAACTGTCTCTAAACTCTATAACGTGGCGATTATGCTTTATAGTAATGGTGTACCATTGTCCCATTTGAGAGATGCTATATGCAACTGAATTGTTCGGCATTGCTCGATCACGCATGAAACGCACGGGCTTGCCATTCATATCACACTCTATTGCTTGCTTGTAACCTAGTTCAACTAGGAAATAATAAAGCAAGAAATTCCCGTCAAATTTAACGTTATGAAAATAACACACTATGTTTTCATTAAGGCTATAAAAATAATCTATCTGTTCTTTAATGCTATGGAATATTTTTACATCCTCTGTAAACAGTTCTACGCTAGCACTAGCCCACACTTCCGTGTGTTCCTGCTCCTCATATACAGTTGTTTCAAAATCACAAACAAAATAACGCTGTTTTTTGGCACGCAATTCAATCACACACTATCATAATAATCACTAGCATTAGTGGCACTAACTGTTTCGTCAAACGTCAACGAACCGCCATTCATAATTTCCAATAGTTCAACATAGTGCCGCGGTATAAACGCTTCTTCTTCGCTATCGCAATACAATATAATGTTTATGATATCTGTTACCCTTGTGGCTTCTCTTTCCAGTCTCATAGCTACTGTTTCTTTACCATGCGTAGAAACCATGCTGTTCATCAGGTCGTACAACTTGTCGCGATCGTTCTCTTTTCTAACGGCGTAGTTTTCGTTCCAAGACGTGAGCGGTTGCCATTGCGCTATTTCAGACATGACCTTGTCTAAAACTTCATCAACCATAATTACAGGTGTGTCAACAACAGGGATATCTAACACGGACACACTTGCAGTTTGCTTTGCTTCGCGACGGTGTTTTGCGGCTTGTTTGCGCTCGTATGCTCGCCCCTCTGTGCCTGTCATCAACTCGCCGGTGTCAACACTTACATATTGTGCTTTCTTGTACAGCACGTCAGGGGTTAAATTCTTTACAGCGTTCAGTGCCTTTTGCGTTACTCTTTTAGGCATACTAGGGATATCAACATCAAAAGTAAAACCACGCTTTGTTGCACGCCTAATAAAGTTTTTTACCCTCTTGACCTGTTTGTTAAATTCTATCTGATTCTTTGTCAACTTCCGTTTGCCCATGTTGCCTACCTTCCGGATACCAGTTGTTTTGAACTTCGGCTATAATATAAAGCCCCGCACATCCCACTCTTTCACTTGCAAACTCCAAAAGTTCACGCGTTCTGAACACATTATTGGAAAGCCTCAACTCCTCCAAAATGTCTACCAGCTCTCTTGCAAATGCGTTAATATCCATTGCTGTACACCTCTTTCTTAAATAGCACCCGCCATTGTTTATGGCGGGGGGGCCGCCC
>RCNI01001494.1_pt1 | contig 12501 bp, 13 predicted proteins | sample 2041151 | NCBI WGS metagenome assembly RCNI01 (sample SAMN09708214, study PRJNA481090) | feces metagenome | isolation source: feces | place: Antarctica: Albino Rookery | reverse complement strand
ATTCTTTTAGCGGGACTGCCGCACTTTAGCAGCGGTATATGTGTTCTGCATCAGCATGGCACGGGTCATGGGCCCCACACCACCGGGAACCGGCGTGATATATGCTGCCTTCTCGGCCACTGCGGCAAAATCTACATCACCGCAGAGCTTACCCGCAGCGTTGCGGTTCATTGCCACATCGATGACAACAGCACCTTCCTTAACCATATCGGCAGTGATGAGGTTTTCTTTCCCCACAGCAGCCACCAGAATATCGGCTTGCAGGCACTGCTCCTTCAAATCCGGGGTACGGCTATGGCACACGGTAACCGTGCCGTTGGCTTGCAGCAGCAGAAGAGCCATGGGCTTGCCTACGATATTGCTGCGCCCCACCACCACGCAATGCTTACCGGTAGGGTCAATGTCGTACTCCTTGAAAAACTCCATAATTCCGGCGGGTGTACAGGGCTGGTATACCGCATCGCCACGAAGGATCTTACCCATATTGACAGGATGGAACGCATCCACATCCTTGTCGGGATCAATAGCCTCCAGCACCGCCTTCTCCGGAATCTGGGCTGGTAAGGGCAGCTGCACCAGAATACCATCCACATCCTCCCGGTCATTGAGCTGGGCAATCAGCTCCAGCACCTGCTCCTGCGTGGCATCTTGCGGCAGGTAAAAATCAAAGCAGGCAATGCCGCACTCACTGCAATCCTTCACCTTGTTGCGGACATACACCTGAGAAGCGCTGTTGTCGCCCACCAGCACCACCGCCAGACCAGGCTGCCGCTGCAAAGATGTCACCGCCTCACGGACGCGTTCCTTCGTCTTTTGGGCCAATGCCTTACCATCTAAAATTGCTGCACTCATTCTTCCTTCTCCTTCTCTTCCAAGGTTTCCGGGATCGTCTCCTCCGCAGTGGTCTCCCCTGCTGCCGTCTGTTGGGCAGCGATCTGGTTGACATACAGTTCGTCCGGGCTGTGGGGATGGATTTTAATGTGATACACCAGCAGGCCCAGCGACACCACGATCATCACCAGGGACAATGCCTGGCTGACGCGGATCGGCTGTCCAGCGATGGTCCAGTCAAAGAGATAGAGACTGTCTGTCCGCAGGCCCTCCACCCAGAAACGACCGATGCCATACCAAAGGAAATAAAAGCAGGTATTCTCTCCGTCAAAGCGGCGAGCTTTGGACACGATGAACACCATCAGCAGCAAGCCCGCCAGGTTCCACAAGCTCTCATAGAGGAACGTGGGATGCACCTCCACCAGCTGACCGGTCACGGTGGTCAGCTGCATACGCCAAGGCAGGGTGGTCGGACCGCCGAAGGCCTCACGGTTCATAAAGTTGCCCCAACGGCCAACGATCTGTCCAATCAGCAGGCCCATCACCACCAAATCGGTCATCGCCCAGAGCTTGAATTTGCCCCGGCGGCTCATCACCAGTGCCAGAATCATCACTGCGATGACGGTACCATAAATGGCCAGACCACCATCCCAGATGGCGATGGCTTCTTTCCAGTCAAAGTGCCCACTGGCATCACGAAAACGATCCAAATAGAAAATCACATAGTACACACGGGCACCAATAACGCCGCAGGGAATGCCCCACAGCAGTGCATCCAGCAGTGCATCCTCACTGATACCGTACTTCTTCCGCTGGCGCATACAAAAACACATTGCCAGCACAAGCCCCGTGGCAATCAGAATTCCGTACCAGTAAACTCCATTGCCGATGTTCAGCGCTTTGGAGCTGACTGTAAATGCCCAGTCACCGAAAAGACCGGGAAAACGGATGGGGCTGTCAGTCATGATTTGCAAGTTTCTTCCTCCTTAGGGTCAACGATGGACAGAGCCATACGGCTCCGGCAAATATTATCACGGATAAAGTTCTGCAGATCCTCTTTGGTAATAGAATCATACATCTCCGGGAACAGATAGGGATCATAGCCGCCAAAGCAGCCTTCTGCCATAGCTACGGCGATCGATTCAAAGGAATTCAGGCTCTTAAGGGTCGTGCCGAAATTGGCTCGCACCACACGCTGGTAATAATCCTCGTCGATGCCCTCACGTACCAGCCGCTCCGCCTCGTCCAGAATGGCCTGCACCACGGCATGGGGGTCCTTACTGTCACCGCCGGCATAAGCATAGGCAATGCCGGGCAGCACATCAAAGCTGCTGCCAAAAGTACCATTGATCAGTCCCTCGCTATAAAGGCGGGCGAACAGGGCACTGGAATCACCCATCAGCATATCGCAGGCCAGATCGCCCACAATGTTGTAGCGCATCTGCTCCTGTCCCTCCGGTGCCGGAGGGCACTTAAAGCCCACCAGAAACGTAGGCATCGCCACTTCCATGGTACAGTGCGTCTCGGCACAGGCAGGCGTCAGGGGTTCCTGCTCACCGTAATCCCGGGGAATGATCGGACCGGAAGTCTTGGGCAAGACCTCCTCTGCCAGACGCACAATTTCCTGCTCGTCCACATCACCCACCACGCAAAGGCACATATTCGCCGGGGTATAAAAGGCCTTGTGGCAGTCATACAACGTCTGCGCCGTAATATGGGAGATGCTCTCCACACTGCCGGCCACGGACACCCGGGCAGTACTCTTCTCATAAAGTGCCAGCATCATCTGTTTATAGACCTGCCACTCCGGATTATCTTCGATCATGCCGATCTCCTGACCGATGATGCCTTGCTCCTTGGCAACGCTCTCATCGGTAAAATAAGGAACGGACACGAAGGACAGCAAAATCTTCAGGTTCTCATAAAAATGCTCGGTAGAATCAAAATAGTACACGGTGATGGCGTTACTGGTGAAGGCATTGGGCTCGGCACCATTCTTGGCCAGTTCCTGCAGGGCGTTGCCCTCGGCGGTATCGAACATCTTATGCTCCAGATAGTGAGCAATTCCGGCAGGGGTGTCCAGCCACTGCCCATCCTTTTCAAAGCGCATATCCATGCCGCCGTACCGTGTGGCAAACAGCGCATACTTACGCTGATAGTCTCGTCGGGGGATGATGCACACCGGGAGACCATTGGGCAGCTTTGTCCACCGAACGGTTTCACCAATGCGTCGATATTTCTTCTGTTCCATCTCAGGCCTCCTCCTTTCCCTTCAGGAAATATACCGTGTCCAGCGTCAGGCTCTGTGCCGCCTTTTGGATTCGCTCCGGCGTGACCTCACGCAGCTGCTGGGCCAGTTCGTCCGGTGTTTCGCTCTGGCCGGTAGCGTTCTGCCCCAGATACCAGTTTTCCATGGGGCCCTGCGCATCGGGCAGAGCTTGCAGGGAGCTGAGAATCGTACTGCGGGCACCGGAAAGCTCCCAATCGTCCCACTGTCCTTCCTGCACGGCCTGCAGCTGGTGCAGGATCTCAGCATAGGCCCGGTCATAATCCTCCGTTTTGATTCCCGAGGACACGGTGATAATGCCCTTGGAGCGGGCGTACTGACTGGAGGCATAGTAGCACAGTGACAGCTTTTCCCGCACGTTCAAAAAGAGTTTGGAATTGCTGGACCCGCCAAACATCAAGTTGGCCAAAATCATGGCGGGCACATCATCGCTGTTGCACCGGAAGCCCATGGACAACTTGCCCTGGGTGACATCCATCTCTTCGGTGATGATGCGGGGCTGTGCCGGGGCTGCTACACGCACAGGTGCCGGCAGCTCCTCAATGGCTCCCCGGGGCAGGATGGCAAAAGCTGTCAGCAGCGCATCGATCACACGCTGCCGCTCGGCACTGCCATAGTAAAACAGCTCCAGACGGCTGGTACTCATCAGATGCTGCCCATGTTCGTAGAGATTGATATTATTGATACGTGAGGCAGACTCCTCGTCACCCAGACGACGAACGCCGTACGGCTCATTGCGGCACATCTCTTGGATCAGACGCAGGTCTGCCCAATCACGCTTGTCGTTCCGGATAGAACGGATCCCATCGATCAGATTCTGCTTCTCACTTTCCACATACTGGCTGAGGAAGCGACCGCCACGAGTCACGGGGTCCAGCAGTAATTCCCCCAGCAGCTGTGCCGTAGGCTCCAGCAGACGCTCTCCTCCAGGGGCAAAACTGTCATCGATCACACTGGCAACAAAACCCACGCACTGGGTTTCGCCTTTCTTGCGGATGGTATAGTCGATCTGCGCGCCGTAAAGCCGATCCATGGCAGCAGAGAGCTGTTCCATATCCGGGCAGCTCATGGTGCCGCGATGCAGTACGCCGGGCAGCAAAGCATTCAGGGAAGCGGTTTCCTTCCGCAGCGGGGTCACAAACTGAGCGGAAAGGTAGCTTGTCTTGAATTTCTTCGCAGGGAGATAGGTGAGAAAAACATTCTGCATGATCTCCGTACGCTCTTGGTTCATGGGGCATAACCTCCTGTTTTCAGTGATAACAATACAGGTCATATTATAAACTATTTTCCATCGAATGCAAAGAATCTTTTCAGATTTTATAATTTTGTCAAGTCTACGCCAGAAGATCTCCTTCTCCTCGGTTCCCGGCCCTGCCGGAGGTCTTGTGGGTGAAATCGACAGGGTTTGCTTTTCCCTTCGCTGTACCATTTCCCATTGACAAAGCGGCGTGGGCGATTATAATAAAAGCATGGTGTCTTGTCACCTGTATACTACATATGTAAATGAGGTTTTGTGTTATGGAGAAGTTTCGTGCTTTCCTGGCGCGTAAGAACATTGTGTTCTCCGCCAAGAGGTATTTTATCGACGCCCTGAGTGCCATGGCTCAGGGGCTGTTTTGCTCACTGCTGATCGGTACCATTATTAAGACGCTGGGCCAGCAGCTGGGACTGGATTTCATGGTGGAAATGGGCGGTTTTGCCATGGCAATGTCTGCCCCGGCTATGGCCATTGCCATCGGCTACGCGCTGCAAGCCCCTCCCCTGGTCCTCTTTTCTCTGGCTGCTGTGGGACAAGCTGCCAACTCCATGGGTGGCAGCGGCGGCCCGCTGGCAGTTCTGTTCATCGCCATCATTGCCGCAGAAGTAGGCAAGGCCGTCAGCAAGGAAACCAAAATTGATCTGTTGGTCACACCCTTTATCACCATTTTCGTGGGTGTCTGCCTGTCCTATGTGATTGCTCCCCCGATTGGCTCCGTTGCCAATGCGTTCGGTGCTCTGATCAACAAAACCACCGAATTGCAGCCCTTCTGGATGGGCATTGCTGTGTCTGTTCTGGTGGGCATCGCCCTGACCCTGCCCATCTCCTCCGCTGCCATCTGCCACACGCTGGGATTGGTGGGTCTGGCCGGCGGTGCTGCTGTGGCTGGCTGCTCGGCACAGATGGTCGGTTTCGCTGTGATGAGCTTCCGTGAAAATCGCTGGGGCGGTCTGGTCTCCCAGGGCTTGGGCACCAGTATGCTGCAGATGGGCAATATCGTCCGCAATCCCCGCATTTGGATCCCACCCACGCTGGCCTCGGCGATTACTGGCCCTCTGGCAACCTGTTTCTTCAAACTCCAAATGAACGGTGCTCCCATCAACTCCGGTATGGGCACCTGCGGTCTGTGCGGACAGATCGGCGTGTGGACCGGCTGGCTGGCTCCCAGTGAGCAAGCCGTCGAAATGGTCAACGCCACGGCAATTTCTCCCTCCGCCTTCGACTGGATCGGTCTTCTTTTGATTTCCATTGTCCTGCCTGCCGTACTGACTTGGCTCTTTGCCATTCCTCTGCGCAAATGGGGCTGGATCAAGGACGGTGACCTGAATCTGGGGCTTTGATCCCCCGTTCTTCCCGGAACCAGAGAATACCTATAAAAAGAGAGGACCATCCTGTAAGAATGGTCCTCTCTTTTTATTGCGCTGGAATTCTTCGCTCCGTCAATACGCTGTCGCGGCATAAAAAATCCACCCGAAAGGGGTGGATTTTTTATCAATCGACAATATCAACCGAAACCTTCACGCCGATGCGCTGAGCGTAAGAACGCACCACAGTGCGGATCTCCTTGGCAATGCGGCCCTGACGGCCAATCACCTTGCCCATATCTTCAGGCGCTACGCGCAATTCCAGCGTCAGATCATCACCTTCACCAACTTGTGTCACGGTGACTTGGTCGGGATGGTCTACAAGGCTTCTGGCGATGTAGAGCAACAAATCCTTCATTATAATCCCTGACTTACAGTACGTCGACCTTCTTCAGCAGAGCGCGAACCGTCTCGGTGGGCTGAGCGCCGGTCTTGATCCACTCACGAGCGCGATCAGCATCGATCTTGATCATAGCGGGAGAGACGCAGGGATTGTAAGTGCCGATCTCCTCGATGAAACGGCCATCACGGGGATAGCGGGAATCAGCAACAACAACGCGATAGTAAGGAGCCTTCTTAGCGCCCATTCTTCTCAGTCGAATCTTAACCATAGTTTCTTTCCTCCAAAAATTATCTTCAAATTATGTTTATGGATAAATGCCGTGGCACTTATTTACTTATTTAAACCGCTTTTTCCGGCCGAAACCGTGCATCTTACCTGGTCTGACCGGCATACCGCCGCCCATACCGGGGATACCACGGAACTTGCCCTTGCTCATGGATTTCGTGATCTGCTGGAGCATATCGAAGCTCTTGAGCAGACGGTTCACATCCACCACTTCCAGACCGCATCCGGCAGCAATGCGCCGCTTACGGCTGGCTTGCAGGATCTGGGGATTCTCCCGCTCCAACGGAGTCATGGACTGGATGATTGCCTTGGTGTGGGCCAGCTGCTTGGCATCAACCTGTGCGCCTTCCAGCTGCTTTCCCATACCGCCGGGCAGCATACCGGCCAACTGGCTCAAATCGCCCATGCCCTGCAACTGCTCCAGCTGGTCCAGATAATCGGTGAGGGTCAGCTTGTTTTTCCGCAGCTTCTCCTCCAGCTTCTTGGCCTGCTGTTCATCATACTGCTGCTCTGCCTTCTCGATCAAAGTCAGCATATCGCCCATACCCAGAATACGGGACGCCATACGGTCGGGGTGGAACACCTCGATCTGGTCCAGCTTTTCGCCGGTACCAACAAACTTGATGGGCTTTCCTGTCGTGGCACGAATCGAAAGAGCGGCACCACCGCGGGCGTCACCATCCAGCTTGGTCAGCATCACGCCATCAATACCCAGTGCTTCATCGAACGCACCGGCCGCATTCACGGCATCCTGACCGGTCATGGCATCTACCACCAGCAGGATCTCGCTGGGATGGACGGCAGCCTTAATGGACTTCAGCTCGTTCATCAAAGCCTCATCAATATGCAGACGACCGGCGGTATCCAGGAAAATCATGTCATGTCCGTGATCACGGGCAAAACGGACGGCTTCCTGTGCGATCTTCACCGGATCGCTCTGTCCCATCTCAAAGACAGGGATTCCCAGCTGTTCGCCAACTACCTGCAGCTGGGTAATAGCAGCAGGACGGTACACGTCGCACGCCACCAGCAAAGGGCGCTTACCGAACTGGCGGTGCATCAGACCGGCCAGCTTGGCACCATTGGTGGTTTTACCAGCACCCTGCAGACCCACCATCATGACAATGGTCGGGCCCTTGGACATCGTTGTCAGGCGGGCATTGGAACCTCCCATCAGGCTGGTCAGCTCTTCATTAACAATTTTGACGATCTGCTGGGCAGGGGTCAGACTGTCCAGTACATCCGTGCCCACGCAGCGTTCCGTGACCTTGGCTACAAAGTCCTTGACCACCTTATAGCTGACGTCGGCCTCCAACAGCGCCAGACGGACCTCACGCATGCCCTCCCGGACATCCGTCTCGGTCAGACGGCCCTTGCCGCGCAGGCGCTTAAATGTGGCATTCAGTTTTTCAGAAAGTCCCTCAAAGGCCATAGTGCAGACTCCTTACTCTTTCAGTGCAGCGGCATTTTCCTTGATCCGATCAGCCAGTCTTTCCAGCTCCTCGTTCTCGTACTGCCGGTAGTTAATCGTTTTGATGGCTTCGGCAGCCTCTTCAATCGCGCTCAGCCGATCACGCATCAGCATGAAGCGCTTCATCAGGCCGGTTTTATCCTCGATCTCCGTCATGACTGCCTCGGCACGGACAATCACATCCCGCACGCCCTGCCGGGAAATGCCGTAGTTTTCGGCAATCTCCGCCAGCGACAGATCTTCATTATAATAGAGGTCGAAGAATTCCTTCTGCCGATCCGTGAGGACTTCGCCGTAAAAATCGAAGAGCATCGTCATGCGATACGTCTGATTTTTCATGGCTGTTCCTCCTTTCTGTAAAGTCGTATTCCTTTACAACGAATTTTATCATACAGGATTTCCCCGGAATTGTCAAGAAAAATTCCGTGTCAGCGCATCATTTTTTCACTTTTTGGAAGGGCTCATGCCAAATCCGCCCCTCTTCTGGACAAAATGACGGCTGCATAGAGAAAAACGGACCTTTTTCCTTCTTTTCTGCCAGCCGCAGCGACCGACTTCTCTCCCTGTCGCCGAAGGACAGGTGGCTGCCTTCAGCCAGGAAATGCCCCTTACAGCACGATACCGCTGGGGTCCCCCGGAGGAAAGGGAGTCGGTCGCTTCCCCCCAAAGTAACACAAAAGCACCGTCTGCGCCTCATGCACAAACGGTGCTCTCTTTTCTTTACCTATTCTGTCCCCTGCGGAAATTCGGCACACTGCCGACTACCCAGCAAGGAAACAGGGTCCCCTTCTCCGGCAACCGTATCGACCGCTCCCATCACTCCTGTGTGGATGTGCTGCTTTCCTCTTCAGCGCGGCGCTCCTCGGCCAGCTCACGCTTTGCCTCCGCCAGCACCTTGCGGTCATGTTTGGTAGTCAACTGCTTTTCATCAAAGGTGGCAAACATATCCGGACGGCGGCGCATAGTGCGCTTATAGCTCTCCTTTTTGCGCCAATCATCCACATGACCGTGGTGCCCGCTGAGCAGGACGGCAGGAACCTTGCGGCCATGCCATTCCTCCGGGCGGGAATACTGCGGATACTCCAAAAGACCGTTCCAGTGGGATTCCTCCGTGTAGCAGCTCTCCTCCGGCAGAACGCCGGGGACCATGCGGCACAGGCAGTCCGCCAAGGCCATGGCCGGGATCTCACCGCCGGTGAGGACAAAATCGCCCATGGAAATCTCTTCATCCACGCACTCATCGATAAAGCGCTGGTCGATGCCCTCATAGTGCCCGCAAACCAGAATCAAATGGTCATACGTTTCCTTTAGCTCCCGAGCCACCGCTTGGGTCAGCACTCGACCGCAGGGAGAGAGATAGATGGTGTGGACACGCATCCCCACCTCATCGCAGATATGCTGCCAACAGCGATACAAAGGATCTGCCTGCATCACCGCTCCACGACCGCCGCCGTACGGGTAGTCATCCACCTGCATCTGCTTGTTGGTCGTATATTCCCGGATCTGATGGGTCACAATCTGAATATAGCCCCGACTCTGTGCCCGGCCGATAATGGACTGGCCCATCATGGCGTCAATGGCATCGGGGAACAGGGTCATAATGTCAATTCTCATCGCAGGCCAGTCCCTTCATCATATGGACACGGATGACTTCCTCATCCAGGTCCACGGATTCGATGAATACACCGGGTACAGCGGGAATCAGATACTCCCGCTCGCCCTTCACCTGATAGACCTTGTGGGCAGGATAGGTCAGCACTTTATCCACCGTGCCGATCACCTTGCCGCTCTCACAGTCCACCACCTGCAATCCTTCCAGCTCCAGGTCGAAATACTCGCCCTCTTCCATGCAGGCATCTTCGCGGCGGATGGACACTTGCTTACCCTTCAAGGCCAGAGCGGCATCCATATCCTCCACGCCGGGCAGCTTGATCAGAACCGTATTTTTGTGGACGCGGCTGGCCCTGACCTTCACCGCTTTTCCATCGATATAGATAGTCTCAAAGTCCGCAATGAACTCTGGATCAAACCCCATAGGGTTCACCTTCACATCACCGCGGATACCGTGGGCATTGACAATTTGACCCACGGGAATATATTCAGGACGCATAGATATTCTCCTCCAGTGTAATGATAAATATTATAACGAAAAGTTACACTTTAAGCAAGTGCCACTTTTTTGCCTTACGTTCTTTTTTGCTTATAGGTTAAGAAAATGTTCGATAAATGCCGAAAACTTGACAAATCATCTTGATAATGCTATACTTCCTAGAGTTTTCAATTTCGTAACAAAAGTTACAAATCGGTACGCCCCTACTTGACTGCCGCCATTTCCCAAGATCCGGCGGCAAAAAAACAGGAGGAATTATGAAAGAATTATTCTTGTCTGGCGGTGCTTCGTCCCGCCCTTCCGCCACGCCGCTGCAGCGTTTTTGGGCAGCCGTGTGGAAGGTGCTGGCCGTGGCTGCCGACGCAATCCACGAGCTGCCCCACCAGTTCGCTATCGGTCTGAAACTGCTGCCTGCGCGTATGCTGGTTCTGGCCCAGGCACTGTGGGCCCATCTCGCGGCCGGTGGTGTCTTTGCCCGCGCAGCGGTCATTGTACCCCTGGGTGTGGCAGGTATCGTTCTGTCGTTCTGCCTGACAGACACAGGAAAGGACAATTACAACTACCTTTTCCTGGATGGCAGCGGTACTCCCCGCACCATCAATGCCACCCCCGACTTCACTTATCACAGTGAGGAGCTGACCATCAGCACCGACGATGAAGCCCGGGACGCTCAACTGGTTCTGACAAAAGGTCAGGAGGTTATTATTGATTACCATGGCGATGTCCACACGGTCACCGCTAAAGAGGAAACCGTCTCCCACCTGCTCAAACGTCTGGGTATGCGCTATGATCCCGCGGAAATGATCCTTGTGGATATCTCCGGTGAGGACCTCCACATCTCCTTTGTGAACGAATATGTCCACACCCGGGATAAGGTGATTCCCACCGAGTACAAGGTCCAGCGCCGGGCTAACCCGCTGCTGGCCAAGGGCGACACCCGCGTGGTTCGTCGCGGCTCTGCCGGCAACATCGTCAAAACGTATGAGGACACTTACCAGAACAGCAAGCTGGTGGAGACAGAAATGGTTCACAAGACCAAGAATACTGCCGTCACCAAGATCGTTGAGTATGGCACTCTGGTGGATGAGGTCTCCCGGGATGACCGCATCGTGTCCATTCATTACAGCAACGACGGCAGCGGCTATCTGCTGTTCCAGTCCGGTGAGACCATGCGTTTTCGCGATCAAGTCACCTGCAACGCCACGGCCTATTCTACCGGCAATTGGACGGCCTCCGGCCGCCCCACCAATGTCGGCAATATAGCCGTAGACCCTTCCGTGTTCCCCTATGGCACACGGTTGTATATCTACACCAATGACGGCTATCTGGTCTACGGAAACGCCGTAGCCGCTGACTGCGGCGAGGCCATCAAGGGCAACAAAATCGACCTGTGGTTTGATAACTACGACCAGGCCTGTGCTTTTGGCCGTCGGGATTGTACCGTATTCGTCCTTGATTAACTGAAAACATCGTAAAATCGCAGAACGGCGCAGTTTCGAATTGTGTCGTTCTGCGATTTTTTACATATTTTTCAAATATTTAACATAACTGACAGGCAAAACAACTTGAATTCTTCCTTTTTTCACTTATAATAGAGTAGAAAGTAGATGAACTATGAATCCTGGAATATGTGAGGTGTTTTGCTATGATCGACTTTTCTAAGAAAAAAGGCTTTATTTGTGATATGGACGGTGTCATCTATCACGGCAACAAGATTCTGCCCGGAGTCCCTGAATTTATCGACTGGCTGTACCGTGAAGAGAAGGAATTCCTGTTCCTGACCAATAACAGCGGCTACACCCCCCGGGAACTGCAGCAGAAGCTGGCACGCATGGGACTGGATGTGCCCGAGAAGCATTTCTACACCAGTGCTCTGGCCACCGCTGAATTCCTGCGTGAGCAGGCTCCCGGCTGCTCTGTGTATGCCATCGGTGAAGCAGGTCTGACCAACGCTCTGTATGATGCCGGCATTACGATGAACGATGTCAACCCTGACTACGTGGTCATCGGTGAGGGCAAGTCCTACTCTCTGGACACTCTGACCCACGCCGTCAATCTGGTGTTGAAGGGCGCTAAGCTGATCGGTGCTAACTCCGATCTGTCCGGCCCCATTGAGAACGGCATCGCTCCCGCCTGCCGTGCTTTAGTGGCTCCCATTGAGCTGGCCACCGGAAAGCAGGCCTATTTCTGCGGTAAACCCAATCCCCTGATGATGCGTACCGGTTTGAAGCTGCTCAATTGCCACAGCGCTGATGCGGTCATGGTCGGTGACCGTATGGATACCGACGTGATTTCTGGTCTGGAGAGCGGCATGAACACCATTCTGGTGCTCTCCGGTGTCTCCACCCGTGAGACCCCCGATGAGTACGCCTATGCTCCCACCATGGTACTCTCCGGTGTGGGTGAAATTGTCCGCTGCGCTGAGTCCCAGGCTAAGTGCGCTGAGTCTCAGGCTAAGTAATCGGCCCAGTCTGCACCTAAAAGAGGATGTCCCGCAGGGTGCGTCCCCCGGAGATAGGATCTGGACCCCATACAACGTAAGATTCGTTCCT
>RCNI01002416.1_pt1 | contig 12508 bp, 12 predicted proteins | sample 2041151 | NCBI WGS metagenome assembly RCNI01 (sample SAMN09708214, study PRJNA481090) | feces metagenome | isolation source: feces | place: Antarctica: Albino Rookery | reverse complement strand
CCTTTTCTTATAATAATAAATATTGTTTTAATTTTACCAAATTTATTGATTATTATTCCTTATTTTATATATAGGAGGGTTTTAGAAGTGCTCTCATAAAGCACTTTTGAGGGTTATTTTCTGGCTTAATTTTCATGTTTTTTGAAGCTAATTTTCATCAAAAATTAAGCCAAAATTTGACCAAAATTCGTAGTTCAAAACACCTAAAAAATTTAATTTAAAACACCTAAAAATTCAATTTTTAAATTGATATAGTATAATTAAATATAATTATACTACCACATATGAATAACATCTCAATCACACTAAATAACAATGAAATAGATACTCTAAAACAAAAAATAGGAGCTTGTGAAGTCCCAGCTTCCAATTCTATCATTGAACGCCTTTTTAAGTATGATGGTTGTACAATTACTCTATACAAGACAAAAGTATGTCTAATTCAAGGTAAAAATGCTCAATCAGTATACCAATTCATCTTTGATAGAGTCTATCAAGAAGTTGATGCAGGCTCAAATAAGGAAAATCTAGAAGTTAACAAAAAAACAATTAATCAAAACAATATTGCTACCATGGGATCTGATGAAGTCGGTGTTGGTGATTTCTTTGGTGGTATTACTGTAGCATCTGCATTTGTTGCTAAAGATCAAATCCAATGATTAAAGGATATTGGAGTTAAAGATTCTAAATTATTAAATGATGAAAAAATTCTAAAAATATATGAAGAAATCAAGGATAAAGTTCCTTATGTAGTAAAAAATATAACCGCAATTGAATATAATGAAATGCACACACAATATGGCAACGGCAACATTATTAAGGCTATTTTACACAATCAAGCATTATGGGATTTATCAAAACTAGTAAAAAGACCTTATTTTGTTATTATGGATCAATTTGCTGAAAAAGAAATTTATGCTTCATACCTTAGAAAAGCACACAAAACTGAATTCACTGTAGATGTATTTGAAACTAAAGCAGAATCTAAATACTTAGCAGTGGCCTGTGCTTCAATTATTGCTAGGGCGCATTTCCTAAATCAAATTAAATCATTAGGTGAGCAATTAGGGTTTGACATTATCCTAGGTTCAAGCAATGAAAACATTAAATCATTAGCAAAAAATATTCTAACGACTAAGGGTGAAGAAACATTAGCTAACTCATGCAAAACACATTTCATTACTTTCAAAGAGATTATAGAGGGTTAATATGGCTGGAAATAAGAATGATTTAGGCTCTAAATTAATTAATAATGAATTGAGTATTACTGATGAACAAAAACAAGAAGCTATCAAAAAGGAAGAACACTTTAGAAAGCTTTATAATAGCATCTATGATTTAAACTCTTCTAAAGAATTTAAAGATATTGCTTTAGACTTAATTACTGGTTATGACAAAATGATTAGCATCTATAAAGCTGATGACCAAGATAAAAAGGATATTGATTTTATTATTAAATTTGCATTCAGAGATTTCTTTCTATTGATTTTTATTAATATGAAGGGATTCTTTGACAACAACGAATTCTTAAAAGACATTCACAGATCTGTTTATTTCTCTGAAAATGGTGTAGATATTGAACAATTTGAAAAATTAGTAGAATATTGCAAAAAATATTTAGAAGAAAATGGAACAAAATAAAATCATTGATCATATCTATAAAAAATTAATTAAAGCAAATTACTCTCATGATGAAATCAAACACTTCTTAAAAGAAAGAGAGAATTTTAAAAAGTTTGAAAACTGAATTTATTATTTATTTATTAACTCACAAAAAACATATGATGATGATAAGTTCAAAATGGCATCTATTTTAGAAGAATATCTTGTGACATTAATTGAAAGATATAATATCAAACCATTAACAATAGACGCTTTAACTGAAGGTGATATTTTAAGTAATAATGAAATCTATATCTTGGGTGCAAAAGGTTATGATGGCACAAATAACTTTTGTTTTGATGTAGATGATAATTTATATATTTGTATTGATAGTGTTAAATCATTTAAATATCAAAATATCTTTAACATTAAATTTAATCAATACCTACAAGGTTTTAGCAAATCAAAATTAAATCTTAAAATTATTAACAATCAAATTAAGAAAATTCTTATCTTCTCTAAAGTAGGTAATGACAATATCTTTATTGGTTTCTATGATCTTTTAAGCATTAACCACTTTTATGATGGAGCTAGTCAGTTATATGGATTTAGTGTAATTAAATATAACTCCAATCCAGAAATGCTATACCAATACAAAAACATATTGCAAAGACAAGCAGAGGAATCACTTGATAAATTAAAAATAGAATTAACTGAAATAGTAAATGAAACAAGTAAACATCTATATAAATTCTTAGATATCATTAACACTAACAACAACCATATGACAATATTGTTAGAAGTATTAAATCATGCCATAAAACATAATTGTCAATCCATTGTTTTTAAAATTAAAAATAAATTCTTTGAAATGCTTAGTTTAAACTTTACTAGTTTATGTCTTGTTCCTCATGTTAGTAAGATATCACAATATCATTTAACTATCCTAGCTAACTGTTTTGATGTGCTGTGAGGTAAGGGTATTAACTCTGATTACTTAAATAATATCTATATGTGTCTTAACAAATCTAGTATGGATATAGATACTGAAGGTAATATATATGTAAGATTCATTAAGTCATACTATGGTAGATACTTTGAAGTAGATATTAATAAAAAGATTTTTAATACTTCAAAAGAAAACACTGTCATTTATATATTTAAACCTGTTGATAATCAATTTGTCTTTATGGGGATGTATAAAGTTAGCAGAGTGATTGTTGGTAAAGATAATATGCAACAACCATGTCCTATCTTTATTCTTAAGCCAGCTAGTGAAAAAGAAATTATTAAACATGTTCAATACCTATTAAAAAATAAATCATCTACTAACTATAAAAATGCTTTTAAATCATTAATAGATAATCCTCACATTGATAAGTCTTGATGAAACGCTAAAACTACGGCTCAAAAAGAATTAATAGAAGTTGATGATGAAAAGCAGTCACTAGTCAATAGTAATGTGATGAAATATAACTGATTGATTAAAAAAGTATTAAAAACATACAACACATCTTTATTTGATAAATATTTTCAAACTCAATTTGAATATGATAATAGAATGTTGAATTATATGTTGGCTATTGCTACTAAGGATTTTAATTTTGTGATTGATCAAGAATTGATGCACCCCGCTACTATTGCTTATGAAATGACAAAAAATGGTTTAGGAACAAAAGATTTATTCGATATTTCATATGTAGACCACTACCAAACTAAAAAAACTAAATATGGACTTTGTAAAGAAATCTTAAAAAAGAGATAAAACCTATATAATTAATACATGGAAAATAATAAGTATAAATTATTATCAATTGATTTAGACGGAACTTTACTAACTAAATTTAAGCGTGTCACTAAAAGTGATTTATTGAGTTTATATAATTATTCTAAACTTGGTGGAATAATTTTTATCAATACTGGTAAGTCACTGCAATCTACCTACAGATACATCTTGAAATTACAAAATATTACTAATAATTTTAGATACTGTTCTTGTTTAAATGGTAATTTGATTTATGATGTTAATAAAAAAGAAATCATCTACTCTAATTCAATCATGGCTGATGATTGTAAAAAGGTTTTTGATATTGTGAGAGATCATAAGCAAAAATATATGAGTTATGAAACTCCAACAGATAAACACATTAATCTTGAAAAACAATCTCATATCAAAATTTTCTCTGATCGTATTAAACAAGTGCTTCATTTCAACAATTCTGCTAACCCAACCATTAAGAGTGCTTGCAAGCTTAATATCCTAAGTATTGGCAAAAAAATCGATGAAGCTATTATTGATGAAATTAAATCTGTAGCTGATGTAGATGTTATTAAAACTAATGCCAGATTATTTGAAGTAGTAAAAAGAGGTAGTAATAAGGGAACATCATTGAAGAAGATAATGGATATCTATCAGTTAAACAAGGATGATGTTGCTGCAATTGGTGATTCTAATAATGATATCAGTATGTTTGAAGCCTCTGGTACTAGTTTCTTAGTTAACAACAAAAAGGTTAGTATTGAATTAAGAAAAGCAGCCACATTTAATGTTAAAACACGTAAAAACAAAGTAAGCAAAGTAATTAATAACTATGTATTAAAATAAATTAGATTGGCATAGATGGCGATCATTGCTGCATTGTCTCCACATAGCATCTTAGTTTTAGGGATATATGTCTTATTGGCTTTCAATGCTTTGATTTTAGTTTGTAATAAACTATTAGCAGCCACTCCACCGCCAATTGAGATGTTATAAATGTTATAAGTGTCCATATAGTATCTTAGTTTATCAACCATAATATTAGTGATCTCTTCTTGAAAGCTACTACATATAGTATTAACATCTATGGTTTGGGATTTCATTTGCTTTTGGTTGATATAATTTAATACTTGGGTTTTAAAACCACTAAATGAAAATTTATCAGCACTATAACTATGTTTTTGCTTTAAGAAGGTGATAGTTGCTTGATTGTGATGATATAGTTTGTCTATGGCAGGACCACCTGGATAGCCTAGTTTAAGTGATCGAGCTACTTTATCAAACACTTCCCCAACTGCATCATCTTGAGTTTCATTAAGCAATTCAATCTCTGTGGGGGAATTTACTTTAAATATAGAGGTATGGCCCCCAGAAGCAATTAAAGATAAAAAAGGGTATTCTAGATCTTTTAAATCATAATCATATAGAAAACTAAAAATATGGCCATAGATATGGTTAACTTTAATTAATGGTTTATTTAGGTATTTAGCTAATGTAGTGGCAAAAGCTTCACCAACATTTAAACTAACTCTTAATCCAGGGCATGCTGTATAAGCAATAGCATCTAAATCTTGCAGGTCAAGTTTATGATGGTTTAAAATGGTTTGAAAAGCAGGAATGATATTCTTTTCATGTTCTCTGGCAGCTACTTCAGGAACTACGCCACCATAAGTGTTTTGCACTTGAGCTGAAGTTAATGTGCACATATCAATCACTTTGCCATCACTAATGATAGCAATTGATGTATCGTCACAACTTGTTTCAATTGAAATAATATTCTTAGTATTCATATAGTATATAATAATATATGTTATGGAAAAAACATTAAAATCTATTAAAGAAAATGGCTTTAAGGTAAAAAATAAAAAGAAGACTTTGGCTTATATTGAGAAATATGGTGCATTCAGACTATTAGAAGGATACGGGGCTATTCTGAAGAAATATACTAATAAACCTAATACTAAACAATTAATATCTTTATTTGAGTTTGATACCACTCTTTCTGCTTTAATTTCTAAATATGTCCTAGATTTCGAAAAAATGTTAAACAATGTCGCAATCCAAACAGTATTGCAAATTGAAGATTTAGATCAAGACTATGTGCTTGATATTGTTAAGAATCCAGCTCATTCTAATCTAAGAAATAAAGGTTATGCCACATTTATTAACGATGTCTATGGTATGAGTGATAAATGTGTTTTACTGAATAAATATCAAGATAAGAGTCAAATCCCCCTTAGAGCACTAAGCATCTCATGAACCTTCCACACTCTATTAGCTTTTATTGGACTTCAGTCTGAAGAAGTGAAAAAGGCAATTTCATCTAAATTTAGAGTTAGTGATAGATATGATGATTTTGTTTCAGCTTGTCATACAATTAGAAAGTTTAGAAATACTATTAGTCACAATAGTATTTTCATTTCTACCACTATTGATAGTTCATGCAGCGAATTTAATTATTTGTTAAACCGATTCCTAAATAAAAACTATCCATCTGATTCTCCTATTAATGTAATTAAATTAATAGAACTATTAGAATATTTTTTAGATATAAATCTAAAGAAGGAAGTCTTAAAACACTTCAAGAAGAGTGATAAGTTAACAAAAACACTCCTAACTAGAATTTGTATCTAATATCATTAATAAACTCAAAAGAGATCAACATATAACAAAAATAAACGCCAGTTTTAACATAGCGTTTATTTTTGTTAATATAATAATCTATAAATTATTTTTTAAATAATGGACTAAATAAGTTTGAGAATGCATCTTGAATTGGTGTATCAATAAATTGAGGGAAATCTCAATTAATTGCAAATCCTCATAATACAAATAGAGCAACTAGAATTGCTAATATTGCTGAAAGAATTATTGTGAAAGTGAATACCACTTTTGAAGATTTTGCATTTTTAGATACAATTTCAATTTGTTCGTACAGAGGTCATAATTTATGTTTTTTATGAAGTGCTACTTGTTCAGTTGGAGCAACTGCTGGTTGAGTAGCTACACCTGGTGTAGTAGTTGGTACTGGTGTTGCCATTGGTTGTGGCATTGTTGGTGTAAATGGTTGTTGTTCCATTGGTGTAGCCATAGGTGCCATAACAGGTTGAGGTTGAAATTGAGGTTGTGGTGTTGGTGTGGCAGCTGGAGCAGCCATAGGTGCCATAGCTGGTTGTGGTTGAGGTTGTGGTGTTGGTGTAGCAGCTGGAGCAGCCATAGGCACTGGAGCTGGTTGAGCAGAAATAACTCTATCTTGTCTTTGTTCTAATTGACTTGTAATAGTTACTTGTCTTGGTGCTTCAGGACTATGACTTCTAATCAGTGAAACATTTCCAATACTAGCTTGTTGTTCAGAAATGATTCTTTCTTCAGATCGATTAATTATTCTTTCTCTAGCCCTAGCAGGGGCGCCATCCTCCATATCATTATCACTACCTGTGCTACCAACAATTTTGTAGTCACCTTTTGGTACATAGTGATTTTTGAATGATGCGTTCTTTTGGTATTTAAATTCAATATCAACTGTATTTTCACTAGTTTTAGCGATTGCTACTTTTCTTTTTCCAGAATCAACAATACTTTTTGCCTTAACTAGTTCTTCACGTCTAGCTCTAAGGATATCCTTATAAACTTCAGTGCCATTTAAATCTTCATATAATTCGCCAAGAGGAATATCTTTATATTTGTCAATAGCAGCTTTCATTTGTCTTTCTTCAGCATTATTAGTAGAAACCTTCTTTACCACTGCTGGTTTAGTTGTTTTCTTTTCTACTTTAGCGCTTGAAGCATTAGATGTTTTCTTGCTATCAGACATAATTATCTCCTTCAAATATTATAAAGTTAGATTTTAGAAGCGGAATTCTCAGCCAGTAATAATTCCTAAACAGATTGCTAAAATTACACAAACTAGTAATACACCTAAAGATACAGAAATAACTGCAAAAATAATAGGGTTACCTTCTGCTTTCTTTTGATCTGCTGGTTTCTTAGTTTCAACAGGTTTTTTAACTTCAGTTGGTTTAGTTTCAACTTTGGCAATTGGAGCTGGTGATTTCTTTTCTTGAGTTTTAGCTGTTAATGCAACAGGTTTTTTTACTCAACAGTAGTAGCAAAGGTGGTTACCATTTTCTAATAATACTGTTTCGAAGTTGTCATCATCTTTACAAACATCACAAACAATTTGTTTTTCATTCATTCCTGAATATTTGTGTCAATCTTTTTTTCTTTGTTCATATTCATATTTTTCATAAACAGACATAGGAACAATTGTGTGTTTTTTCATGTTTTTCTTGTTAGCACCTTCATTTTTAGCAACAATAGGTGTTAAAGCTGGAGCTGGTTTGTTTTGTTGTACTGGCTTAGTTGCTTTTTTAGGAGCAGCTTTTTTAGCAGCTGGTTTCTTTGCAGCTTTTTTCTTAGGAGCTGGTTTTTTAGCTTCTGGTTTTTTAGCTTCTGGTTCTTTGAATTCATAAAGAGCTAATTGTTTTTCATAACCATGTAATTTAGCTTTTTCCTTTTTGATTTCATTAGTAAGCATTTCAATCTTTTTTTGTAATTCTTTTTTGTCCATTTTAGGTCCTTTGTCTTTTAACAATATAATATATCACACTAATTATACAATATTAAATGGTGTTATTTTTATTTATTTTTGTAGGTAAAGTGTAAAAAACACTATTTTTTAGAGTTAATTTTGTCTTGGATCATCTTTATAAAGGCATTTTGAGAAATTTTTGTTGAATCCTCGCTTCCATACTCTCTATATGAAACATCTTTAGCTTTGACTTCATCATCTCCCACAATAATTTGGTAAGGGATTTTCGAAATTTGCGCTTCTCTAATCTTCTTAGAAAGTCTTTCTTCTCTGTTATCTACTTGAACTCTAATCTTAGTTGCTCTTAATTTTTGAGCTAATTCTTGAGCATATTGATTATGTAAATCATTATTTACTGGAATGATAATCGCTTGCACTGGAGATAATCATAATGGTAATACACCTTTAGTTTGTTCCAAGATAATTGATAATAATCTTTCATATGTACCAATAATCCCTAGGTGAATCATTACTGCTCTTTGTTCTTCATTGTTAGCATCTTTATAGGTGATATCAAATCTTTCAGGTAGTAAGAAGTCTAATTGGATAGTAGACATAGTAATAATTCTTCCTAATGTTGTTTTTACTTGGAAGTCAATCTTAGGACCATAGAAAGCTGCTTCACCAATTTTTTCTACATATTTAATACCAGAATTCTTTAAAGCTTTTCTTAATCCATCTTCAGCAGCTTTTCACATTTCTGGGTCTTCATGGAATTTTTCTTTATCTTGTGGGTCATGTAAAGATAAATCTACTTGGAATATTTCACTGCCCAAACCTTCATGAGCTTCTTTAATGATGTTATAACAGTTTTTGATTTCTTGTTCAATTTGTTCTGGTGTACAAAAAATGTGAGTATCTTCAAGAGTCATTTCTCTTACTCTTTCAAAACCTGTTAGCCCGCCTGATGATTCATATCTATGTAACATAGACTCTTCACAAAGTCTAACGGGAAGTTGTCTATATGATCAAGGTTTTCTCTTATAAATTAAGATGTGGTGAGGACATGTCATTGGTCTTAACACTAAATCATCATTGTCAACATTAATTTCTTTAAACATGTTTTCACGATAGTGGAATCAGTGACCAGATGTTTTATATAGTTCAGTAGAAGCAAGTACAGGAGAGTACACTGCTTCAAAACCATATAGATCACCTAAGAAGTTTCTAATTTCTTTTCTAATGATTGAACCATTAGGTAATCAAATTGGTAGACCAGCACCAACTGTATTATTGAAAGTAAATAGTTCTAAATTCTTCCCAATTGTTCTATGATCTCTTTCAATTCTGTCATTGTATTCAGCAATATATTGTTCTAGTTCTTCTTTAGTTGAGAAAGCAACTCCTCTAATTCTAGTTAGTTGTTCATTCTTTTCATCACCTAATCAGTATGAACCACCCACAGCCATTATCTTAAATTGTTTTACAACATTAGTGTTATTGAAATCAAATTTAGGAGAAACAGATGTATATTTAGCAAACTTAATTAGATCAAGGTTTGCATCATTATCTAAAAAATATCTAATGTATTTGTTATCACTAAAGATTTGGGTCAAGTCTTTTTTTGATAAAGCTTCAAATTCTACTTTGTTTGCACCAGTTGAAATTTTTGTAACTAGTTTTTGTAGCTTATCAAAATCTTTTGTAGAGATACTATCTTTAAAAAAGTTAACATCAACATAAAAACCATCTTCATCAACTTGAGGCATTGATGTAGAGCATTCATAGTTTTGTTTTAATGCAGCACACAGAATATGCCCTGCAAGTATATTTAATGACTTGTTAATTTCCATAGGAACCCCTTTGTAATACAAATATATTATATACTTGTTTAAGTGTTTTGAATAATATAGGTATCTAATGCATAAAGATATTATTTTTATTTAAAATTTAAAAGTATAATTATGTATATGGAAAAAATAGCTATTTTAATCGATTCAACTTCAACATTTGATCAAAATGAAATTGATAAAAAAGGAATTCATTTAATATACAACTCAGTAAATGATGATGATGGTAATATCATTGATGATATCTGTTCGAATGAACAAAAAAGACAATTATGTGAACTAATTACTAATGAACACAGACCCATTAAAACTAGTTCTATTAATAGCCAATTACTTCAAGAAAAGTTTTTAGAACTACAAAAGAAATATGACAAAGTGGTATATTTAACCCTAGCTCCATCATTTAGTAGTCAATACAACAATGCAATTCTAGCTAAGGCAGCTATTGGTAGTAAAGATGTTATTGTATTACATTCACAATCAGTAGCAGCACAAACTGAAATCATCCTAGAATGATTACTAGACTATGTTAAAACTCATAAAGAATTTAATCAAGAACTGATGCAAAAAGAAATTGCAGAAGTAGCAAAACACATTACCACTATCCTAACTACATTCCACCTTGAAGGATTAATTACTTCAGGAAGAATTCCTACATCAGTGGCAAAATTATTAAAGTTAGCTAAAATGTTCCCTTTAATTCAAGGTGAAGAAACCCATAAAAAAGCTGGGTTATACCGTAAGTGATCTGAAAGTGCTAAAAATGTGTTTGAGGCAATTGATAATAGATTCCCAGAACCTCCAAGAGCAAAACACATTAAAGAAATAATCTTATGTCACACTCTATGTGATGACGCAAGAATCAAAGAACTAACTGAAAAGATATGTGAATACTTCCAAGTCGAAGAATCAATTATTAAGGTTAGAGTAACTCCTTTATTAGTAGCCACTGCTTGTTTAAAAGATTCATTTGGTGTAACAATTTATACTACTGGAGATTTAATTAAGAAATGTTAAGAAATCTTCTTTTTATTAACGAAGGATTGTTTGATTGTTTCATCATCAATATAGTCAATGTTAGCATTTAAAGGAATCCCAAAGCCTATTCTATAGACATTTACTCCTTCCATTGAACTTAATTGGCTTTTAATATATTCTGCAATGACTTCACCATAAATTGAAAAACTGGTCGCTATAACCACCTCATTAATGCCTAACACTCTCATTTGATCAATTAATTTAGAAACATCAAAATCAGTAAGATTTAGATTTTTATTTGGGTTTATCTTTAAAATATGATAATACCCTTTAAATAATCTAGATTCTTCTATTCTTTGTTGATCTTCAAGGTTAGAAACAACACAAATTGACTTTTCTCGTGTTGTAGAATTACAAATTTCACATATCTCAGAAATTGAAATAGAGTTGCAATATTTACATGAAGTTAGTTTGTTACTTGCATTTTGTAGTCTTGAAATAAACTCTTTTTGATATTTTTCATCCTGAGCAAGAAAAAAGTTCGCAATTTTTGTTGCGCCCTTTGTTCCTATATTTGGTAAAGATTTAAATGCATCTAGTAAAAAGATGTACTCTTTAGGATTTTTCATTTTGATTAATTCTAGAATAATCCTTGTGCAGCTGGTCCTGCAATTCTATTAGTAATTTCTGTTTTGCCTTTGATAATAGCTTCAATAGCATTATTTACACATGTAGTAATAATATCTGTCATGCTTTCGGTATCATTAGCATCAATAATTGATTTGTCTTCAATATTAATTGATTTAATTTTTAAACTTCCATAAATATCAATTGAAACTAAACCTTTGTAGTCAAAGTGGAATAATTTTTCATCATATTCACCCATTGATTTTTCTAATTGTTTTTGCATTTGTTGAGCTTGTTCCATTAATTTTTTCATATCCATAATTATTTGTCCTCCTCATCATTCAAGATATATAATTGAGTTTTTATAGTATCTTGTTTGTTTTCTATAATTTTAACATCTTTAATATCATTTGCTTGAATTTTGTTGTACTCTGCTTTTAAATCTTTAGCAGTGTCCATATCAACCCCTAAAATTGTTTTATATGATTTAAAATACTTTTTCACAAACTCTAATAATTCAGGATCATTTGAAATCTCATTAAAGCGTAATGCTTCATTCTTATTTTTGAAAATAGCAACACTTCCATTAGGAGATGATACTAAGAATCTATCTGCATTTAATAACTTACTAATTGATGAAGATGAATGGTTTGCTAAGACTTTAACCTTTTCAAAGATATCATTGTTTGTTGTATTTAAATCTTTATCTCTATTGTGAACTATAGCAAAGAAGTCTTCTTTAAATACTTCATCATAATCACCAATAATCTTTTTAATGTATGGTTCTTGTTTAGCTTCAGTTTCTTCTGGAGTTAATAGTCTAGTAGCATTAACTGGTTTTGTTTTAAATTCAGTAGTATGAGTATTTGTAGATTCTGTATTTTCTTCTTGTTGTAATTGTGGCATTTGACCGGAGAAGATACTTTCGTTCAATTGTTGCGCAGTAACTGCTTGTAAGTTACAGAAGAGCGCGTTGGAAGAAGTATCGGAACCTGTCAAGAATACGCCCAACCAACCAATAAGTGGAGCAACAAATGGGAAGAGTGTACCAGTCTTAGAAAGTGCAAGAGCCATGGTTACAGACATTCCGGAGAAGTTCATAACATAAGCGAATGCAAGAACACAACCGATAGCTACAATAGCCCATTTCATTTCTTTTAA
>RCNI01001492.1_pt1 | contig 12511 bp, 15 predicted proteins | sample 2041151 | NCBI WGS metagenome assembly RCNI01 (sample SAMN09708214, study PRJNA481090) | feces metagenome | isolation source: feces | place: Antarctica: Albino Rookery | reverse complement strand
TTTATTATTTCATTAACAAGAAAGGCCGCTGCACATCCGGCAAGCGTGACAATAATATAAGCTTTTAATGATATGTATATACCTCCCGGATCACTGACTCCTTTCCACCCTGTAAAGTTTAATATAGCTATTGTAATTCCTCCAAAAAAGAAAGTTGTACACAAAAAGATAAGACTGTTTAAAGCAATTCGTCTTGCAGTCTTTCCTCCCATTGCAATCCAGGATATAACCACACTCATTATCAGTTTTCCGGGAATTGAAGTAAGTCCATAAGCCGGGAAGAAAAAAGAAAAAGAATATATTCCGGATATTACCCCTGACAGTACAATTCTCAAAGGTTTTATATCTATTCCCGCAAACCTGCCTGTAAAATATGTAATTAACATTCCTATTATGAAATTTTCCATAAAAAGATACTCGCCATATATTATCAATTCCAATCCCTGCCTTTATTCATTACTTATCTAAATTATATCTAAGTTCTGTTGAAAAAATTGTCATTTTTAGTATTTCAAATAAAAAATACTCGTATTTTTTATTTGAAATGTTCAATTTATTAATGCAAATGCCATCATTATATGATATACTTGATTCTATTATACGATTTAGGAGATTACACATGGATAAAGAAAAAAATTACAAGAATTTTGCCAGTCGCTGGGGTTTCATTCTCGCTTCTGTCGGTTCTGCCGTAGGAATGGCAAACGTATGGGGATTCCCAAATAAATTAGGTACTAATGGTGGAGGAGCTTTCCTTCTTATATATATCCTTTTCGTTTTTATTTTCAGCTACGTGGGTTTACCGGCGGAATTTGCAATCGGACGTCGTGCCGGGACAGGAACTTTGGGCTCATATAGAAACGCATGGAGTACGAGAAGTGAAAAGCTTGGAAAAGCCGGAGAAATTCTGGCATGGCTTCCTCTTGCAGGCTCAATGTGTATTGCAATCGGATATGCGGTTATTGTAGCTTATGTATTGAAAGCGTTAGTCAATTCACTGACAGGAAATCTTATGGATGTTGATACCGGCGCATGGTTTGAATCCTTTGCCTTTGCAGATCACTCCGTTATCCCATATCATATTATCATCGTTGTGGTAACATTAGTAACCTTATTCTTAGGTGCAAAAAGCATTGAAAAAACAAACAAGGTAATTATGCCTTTATTCTTTATTATCTTTATTGTTCTTGCAATTCGTATTGCAACACTTCCAAACGTAGCAGAGGGATATCTCTTTATGCTGATTCCACGTTGGGAAGCATTAAAAGATCCAATGGTATGGATCTGGGCAATGGGACAGGCATTCTTCTCGCTTTCCATTACAGGAAGCGGCATGATTGTTTACGGTGCATATCTCGATGACAAAGAAGATGTTCTTGCAGTTTCAAGGCATACTGCAATTTTTGATACAATAGCAGCATTTGTTGCTTCACTTGTAATCATTCCTGCATGTTTTTCCTATGGTCTTGATGTAGGTGCAGGTCCCGGATTACTATTTGTAACATTACCTAAGATTCTTCAGGATATTGCTCTTGGAAGATTATTTGCAATCATCCTCTATGTCGCAATGATATTTGCCGGAATAAGTTCTCTACAGAATATGTTTGAAGCTGTAGGAGAATCTCTGATGCATAGATTCCCACGTCTAAGCCGTAAAGCGGTTCTAGTATTACTCTGCATTATCTGCCTTGGTTTCGGACTTAATATGGAAGCAATTACTTCATGGGGACCATGGATGGATCTTGTGTCTATTTATATCATTCCTATCGGTGCTACACTTGGTGCCGTATCCTGGTTCTGGATTATGAAAAAAGAAGATCTGCTTAATGAAATCAATAAAGGAAGAATCAAACCAGAAGGAAATCTATGGTATAGCATCGGTCGTTACGTATACGTACCTGCCGCAATAATACTTTGCTGTACAGCATTATTCCTAAAAGTTGCATTCTAAACAACATTCCTGCGGCGAACGCCAATGTCATTAAGTTAAGAGTTTTAATTTAAAAGAACTCATCTATGAATAGCTCATGGATGAGTTCTTTATTTATGCAAAAAGTAAGTATGGCTTATCTGTAAGATTTGTTATAAATTTCGTTGCTGTCTTTATTATAAAAGATATCGAATCAACTTCAAATCATCCACTCTTGTTTCCATTACATTCTTTGCAAGGATGTTTCTTTTTTTATTACTTCTATCCGCCCGGATGCTTTTACATTATTTTTTCAAGTTTCAATGTATATACTTCATCCTGGGATACTGGTGTTTCACTTATACTTTTTTCTGCATAAGCATCGTTTATATAAAGCGCCCAGTAAGTTTTCTCTTTCTTGTCATCCGCATAAATTCCATTTACAATTGTGATATACAGTCCGTACGCACTTGATTTACCATCAATGATATGAAGTTCCTGCAATGCGTCCCCTAACATTTCTTTATCTGTACTTACAGTGACATTAATAGCATTTTCATCACCATCTACAATAACAAGCTGAAACGTTGTATCACCTGTTCCAACTTTATCTCTATCCTTTAAGACATCCGGAGCTTTAGTACCTATGCTGCATCCTGTAAGCAGAAGTGCAACAGTAATCATCATAACTATAATTCTTTTCATGCTTTTTCTCCTTAGTAAAAATACTTTTCATTGTAATTACTATCTTACTGAGTAAACAATAAGATGCGTATTAATTCGTCAATAGAATTATACCGTATTAACATATTTTTTACTATATTATTAAGTTCTACATACATATATGCAGGATATAATATAAAAGTTACTAATGATGCTAATTGCAGTAAACAAATAGGGGTAGAATCTACATATTCTGTAGATAAATTAAAAGAGTTAGTAAAAAAAGAATTTAATTTAAATGAAGATATCTCTCTAAAATATAATGGTGAAATATTAGAAGGATTTAAAAAATTAGATTCGTATAAAATATATAATGGAAGTGTAGTAAACTTAATATCTAGTTATAATACACATAGATATACAGATTATGTAGTAGAAGTAGAACCTTCTTGTAATATGGTTGGTAGAAAGGTAAGAAAATGTACTATTTGTGGTAGAAAAGAGGTTATAGAATTACCTAAAAAAGAACATGATTTTACAGAGTATAAAATAGTGTCTTTAGCAAATTGTAGAAAAGAAGGATTAAAACAAAGAACATGTAATATATGTGGCGAAGTACAAGAAGTAGTATTACCTAAATATAAACATAAATATAAAGCGTGGAAAATAATAGAAGAACCTACTTGTGAAAAAGTGGGTAAAATGCAAAGAGAATGTATGTATTGTTCTAAAATAGAAACAATAACTATGAGTAAATTAGGACATGATATTGTATCAGAACATGTGAATCCAACTTGTACAGAAAAGGGAATGGATATAAAAAAATGTTCTAGAGAAAATTGTGATTATATAGAAAGTAAAGTAGAAATTCCAGCAACAGGACATAAAATGTCAGATTGGAAAATAGAACAAGATCCAACTTTAGTAGAAGAAGGAAAGCAAGTTAGAGTATGTTTAAATAAAGGATGTAAACACAAAGAAGAAAAAGAACTTGCCTCTATTGTAAAAGGTGGTGATCAAACTATGTTTGTTAATGCAGTAGTAAATGAAATAACAAAACCAGAAAATAGTACTAAAGTTGCTATAGTAGCATTTGCTATGTTAATACCAATTATAGTAGTGTTTATAAGGGATGTGTATATATCAAGTAAAAATAAATATAAAGAAAAAGAAGCGAAAAAAGACTAGTTTTGTCGAATAGGTATTTTTTCTCTTAAATTAGTAATAATATAAAAGCAGTTTTAATATATATGTATTAAAGCTGCTTTTTAACGTATGGAGGGATGAAATATGGAAAACATATTAGAATACTTAAATGATGAAATGAAAGATATAATAAACTTTTATGGAAAATTAGAAAAAATAACAGAACTCAGATTAAGAGTTAATAGAAAATTTATAATAAATTATGAAAATTATGATGTAGTTACAGATTACATTGTAAAATTAAAAGATATTTTAGATATAATTTTAAAAGTATCTGAAAATTCACTTTATGCAATTCAAAATGAAATTAATAATGGCTTTATAACAATAAAAGGAGGTCACAGAATAGGAATATGTGGCGAAGTTATAATGCAAGAAGATAAAATTAAAAATATTAAAAATATAAATTCTATGAATATTAGGATAGCAAAAGAGATAAAAGGGTGTGCAGAAGATTTATATCCATTATTATTAGAAGATGGAAATTTTACAAATACCTTAATAGTATCTCCTCCAGGATGTGGCAAAACAACATTACTTAGAGATTTAGTTAGAATATTATCTAGAAAAAATAATATAGGAGTTGTAGATGAAAGAGGAGAAATAGCATCTGTATATCACGGAAGTCCAAGTTTAGATATAGGAACAAGGACAGATGTACTTTCAAATTGTACTAAATCGCAAGGAATGAAAATGTTAACTAGAACAATGGGAGTAGATATAATTGCAACAGATGAAATAGGAACAGAAAAAGATATAGAAGCTATAAAAGAAGCACAAATAAGTGGTGTAAAACTCATGTTTACAATGCATGGAAATAGTATTTCAGATATAGCAAATAATAAAGAATTATCTTGCTTATTAAATAGAGGTGCATTTAAAAATATAGTAATATTATCTAAAGAGGATGTACCTGGAAATATTAAAAAAATATATAAACAAAAAGAAGTAGGTTTGTTTGATGAGGTGCACATATGATAGTTATTTTAAAATTATTACTAATTGTAGTTATAATTACAGGTTCTAGTTATTTAGGATATTTAAAATCTATATCATATGTAAAAAGAGAAAAAATATTAAAAGATTTCAATATATTTTTTAATAGAATAAAAAGTGAAATAAATTATATGCAAAGTACAGTTCCAAATTTAATAGAAAACAATAGACAAGATTTAGATGAAGATATTAAAGATTCATTAGGTGCTATATCTACAGATATGTTGATAACAGCATCTGCATTTCAAATAGAAAAAAGTATAGAAAAAAATATAGATAATATTAAATACTTAGAAGAAATAGATAAAAATTATATAAAAAAAGGTTTAAATGGACTTGGAAAAACAGATGAAAAAGGACAAGAAAATTTAATATCTAATACAATGAAATTACTTGAAATGCAAATTAGTGAAGCTAGTATATCTAAAGTGAAGAATTCAAAATTATATAAAAATTTAGGCTTTTTATTTGGTATGTTTGTGGTAGTCATTTTTATATAAGTAGGAGGAAGTATGGAAATAGACATTTTATTTAAAATAGCAGGAATAGGAATATTACTTGCTGTAATAAACCAAATACTTTCAAAATCAGGTAGAGATGATCAAGCTATGCTTGCAAATATAACAGGGATAGTTATAGTACTTATGATGCTTGTTAAGCAAATAGGAACATTATTTGAAATGGTAAAAGGAGTATTTAAACTATAGTGGAAATAGTAAAAATAGTTGGAGTTGCAATAACTGCATGTATAATATCTCAAATTTTAAAAAAAGAAAAAAGTGATATAGCATTACTATTTTCATTATTTGCAAGTGTATTAATAATTATGTATGCATTTGCAAAACTTAGTGATATAATTTCTCTACTATATGATTTGATAGATAAAACAAATGTAGACAAAAGATATTTAGAAATAATTATAAAAATAACAGGAATAGCATATATAGCAAGTTTTGCTTCAGACATATGTCAAGATGCAGATAATAAAGTACTAGCCTCTAAGGTTGAATTTGCAGGAAAAGTTATAATAATTTCTCTTGCTATGCCAATACTTGGAGCTTTAATAGAAACATTTACAAAATTAATATAACTATGATAAATAAATTAAAAAAAATATTAATTATATTTTTAGTATTTATTATCTCACAAAATTATATATATGCTAAAGAAGATGAATATTTTAATAAACTAGATGGATATGTAAATGAAATAGAAAAACATTTAGAGAATAATAGTGTAGAAAATTTAGATTTAAATTTAATAAAGAATGATTTAATAAAAGGAAATGGAATTAACAAAAAACATGTATTTACAAGTATTAGTTTAAATATTGTAAAAGAAATAAGAAATTGTATAAAAGGATATTCTGTAGTTTTTATAATAATTTTATTTGTAAATTTAATAAATGCGTTAAATGATTTTAACAATCAATCTATAAAAAAAATAAGTAGTATAGTTATTTTACTTGTAGTGTCACAAAATATTTTAACAGGATATATAGATATACTAAATACATTTAAAAAGACCGTTGAAATGTTTAATGTTATAATGCAAATTTCTATACCATTTATTACAACATTATCTGCATTATCTTTAAATGTATCATCTGTAAAAATTACAATGCCAAGTCTTTTGTTTATGTCTCAACTTAGTATGATTATAGCAAACAAAATAATTTCTCCACTTTCTACATTGTCTATTGTAATAGGAACAGTAACATATATAAATTCACAAAACATGTTGAAAAATTTTAGTAAATTTTTAAATAAATTTGCTTTTACAAGTCTTGCAGCAATTTTCTCTATATTCCTTTGTATATTATCTTTAGAAGGAAATATATCTGGTAGTTTAGATACATTAGCTGGTAAAACAGCAAGAGTAGCTACAAACACTATACCAGTTGTAGGAAAATTTGTAGCAGAAAGTTTAGGAGCAGTTGTAGCATCTTGTAATTTAATAAAACAAGTAGCAGGTACAATTACTTTAATTGTAATGATAATTTTTTTAATAACGCCACTTATTAAAATATTAATATCTATCTTAGTACTTAGTTTTTTTGAAAGTATAGTAAGTCAAATAGAAGGAGATTTTAAAGTAAGTAGTTTATTTGCAAAGTTTAAAGATGCATATACATTACTTGCATCTGTTTTAGTGCTTACATTTACATTACTTACTATATCAACAGGTATTATGATTAAAATGAGTGTAAATATATAAGGAGGACAAATGATAACTTTTTTTAAGGAATATGCATATACATTATTATTAATTAGTATATTTATACTTTTTTTAGAAATGGTAATACGTAAAAATGCATTTAAAAAATACATAATGCTATTTGTATCTATTTTAGTAATTATACAATTTGTTAAACCAATAATAGATTTAGAAAAAGAAGAAACAATACAAAAAGAAGTAACTAATGTATATAAAAATATAACAAAAGAAGCTGAGGAAGCTGTATCTCAAGAAATAGATATAGATAAAATAGTAAGAAGTCAAAACGAAAAAATTATTAAAGAAGCTATAGATAAATTAAAATTAGATATAGAACAAAAATGTGATATGTATAATATTAAATATAAAAGCGTAGTAATATATACAAATAACAATAATAATGTTTCAGAAATAGTTATAAAAATAAAAAGTACATATAAAAATAATGAAAATATTAAATTATTATTAAAATATATTTCGGATACATATAAAATAGATGAAAAAATAATAAAGGTTGAGGAAGAGTTATGATGAAAGAATTTTTAAAGAAAAAGGAAAATGTTATATATATAATAATACTTGCAGTAGTTCTTTTAATTAGTGTTGGACAAATTTTTTCAGATGATTCTATAAAAAAAGAAAGTGAAAAAAATATAAAACAAGAAACAGCTTTTTTAGAAGAAAAAGAAGAGCAGAGAAAAGATCTATTAGAACAAAAACTAGCTAAGATAATTTCTAATATACAAGGAATAGAAGAAGCAGATGTATTAGTAACATATAAAGGAAGTGAAAAAATAGTTCCAGCATATGAAACTAAAGAGGAAAATAAAATAGAAGAAAATGTAACGCAAAATGTAAAAGAGAAAAATATAGCATATGAAGAAGATGAAAAAGGAAGAAAAAAAGTAATTGTTGAATCTAGCTTAGAAAAAGAAGTAGAAGGTGTAATAGTTTGTGCAAAAGGTAATATAGATGCCGGATTAAAATCTGAAATAATTAAAGCAGTAGCTACTGTTACTAATGTAGCGACAAATAAAGTTAAAATATTTAATAAATAGGAGGATAAAATGAAAATAGTAGATAGAGGAAAACTTGCTATGTTATCTATAACCTTAATGATAATAGCAGGAGGGTATGTTAATTATAAATATAATCCAGAAAGAGAAAAAACACTAGGACAGACGGTTTTAGTAAATTCACAAGATGTTAATATATATAAAGAAGAAGAGCAAATTAATACAAATAAAAGCGAATATATATATGATAATAAAAGTAAATTAGATAAATTTAGAGAAGAAAGAGATAATATGTACATAGAACTTTCTTCTAATTATAATCAAGTTATAAATAATGAAAGCTCAGATAAAGAACAAATAAAAATATATCAAAATAAATTAAATAAAATTTCTTTAGAAAAAAATATAATAAATATTTCAGAAAATTTAATAAAATCATATGGTATTAAAGATGCATGTATTATTAAAACAGGGGATAATATAAATGTTATATTATTAAAAGAAAAAAGTGAAGAAATAACTAAAGAAATAATTGCTAAAGTTACAGTGTTAGTAAAAGAACAATTTAAGATAGATATGAGTAAAGTCTCTATTACAATAGAAGATGAAGTTGACAAATAAAAAAATATATTGTAAAATGAATCTAGGTGATTTAATTTGGAAGAAGACAAATATATATATTTAGTATTTTCACATTCTGGGACAATAGTATCAAAAGCAATTAAATTTGCCACTAAGCAAAGATACTCACATGTATCTATTTCTGTTAATCCCAAACTAGATATTTTATATAGTTTTGCAAGAAGAAAAATACATAATCCATTTAATGCTGGGTTTGTAAGTGAAGATTTTGATAAAGGAATATTTGCAAGACTTCCTAATATAAAATGTAAAATATATAAAGTTAAAGTAGATGATATTAAATATAATAATGTATGTGATATTATACAAAATTTTAATGAAAATAAAGAAAAATATGATTACAATATATTAGGCTTATTTTCTCCACTTACAGGAGTACCTTTTGCAAGAGAAAATCATTATTTTTGTAGTCAATTTGTGGCAGAAGTTTTAAAAGAAAGTGATATTTTAGAATTAGATAAATTTCCACTTTTATATTCGCCATATGATTTATTAAAAAAAGTAGAACATGAGAATAATAAAGGAAATATAGATGTAGAAGTTTTTTATGAGGGTGAACTTCAAAGATTTAATAAATTAAGAAAAGAAGAAAATATGTTATTTTCAAATAATAAATCTTTGTATTTTGAGAAATAAAAAAGGCAAGCGTATGCTTGCCTTTTTTATTATTGGACTTCATTTAAAATACTATTATAGTATTCTAAAACTTTATCTCTAATAGATAGTCCAATCTTTTCTATATATATATTTATATCTGAAATATTTATAAGATTTGGTAAATTAGGATTAGCATATGCTTGCAATAATATATCACCTAAATAGTATTTTAAAGAATATAAATCTTCAATATCTTTATTAGGTAATTTATTAAGAACAGCAAATGAAAGTGTTAATCCATATTGTTCTATAAAGTTTGTAATAAATTCTTCTTCTAATGAAGAATCATATTTTAAAATAGAATTATATTTTGCATTTTCACAATTAGCTGGTGAAATAATAGAAATCTTATTGAAAAGACTAAAAGTTTCTTTCATTATACAAAATAAAGTTGATGCAAAAACTTGTTCCTTTGTAACCATTAAATCTTTTGATTCTAGACATAAAACATATATCATAATAATACCTCCTAAAATATTAATTCTTGGATTTTTTAATGTTTACATAAACATTATAACATAATGTATGAACTTTGTAAATAAAAAAGTTCTAAAAACTTGATAATTTCATTATAATATAGTATTATTATATGTATAAGTCAGTTGTAGAAAGGGAGAAAAAATATGGAATTAAAATTATATAATACGTTAACTCGTAGCAAAGAAGTATTTAAACCAATAAATGAAAAAGAGGTACGTATATATTCATGTGGTCCTACTGTATATGGTCATGCACATATTGGAAATATGAGAGCATATATATTTATGGATAATTTAAGAGAAGTTTTAAAATATAATGGATATACTTTAAAACATGCAATGAATATTACAGATGTAGGACATTTAACTTCTGATGCTGATGAAGGCGAAGATAAAATGGAAAAAGCAGCAAGAGAGCAAAAGAAATCTCCTATGGAAATAGCGAATTATTATATGAATATATTTTTAAAAGATATTCATAGTTTAAATATATCAAATCCAGAAGTTATTTGTAGAGCAACAAATCATATTAAAGAAATGGAAGATTATGTTAAAAAAATAGTTGATAATGGATATGCTTATGAAACTTCTAAAGGAATCTATTTTGATGTTTCTAAGTTACCTACATATGGTGAATTATCTAAAGTAGATTTAGAAGGACAAAAATCTGGTGCTAGAATAGCAGTAGATGAAGAAAAAAGAAATCCACATGATTTTGCTATTTGGATAAAAGCTCCAGAAAATCATTTAATGAAATGGCAAAGTAAATGGGGAATGTGTTATCCAGGATGGCATATAGAATGTTCTGCAATGGGAAATAAATATTTAGGTTCTAAATTTGATATTCATACAGGTGGTGTAGATCATATTCCAATACATCATGAAAATGAAATAGCACAAGCAAGAGGTGCATATGGACAAAATCCAGCTAATTATTGGATGCATACAGAATTTTTATTAATTAATGGTGGAAAGATGTCTAAAAGTTTAGGTAATACTTATACAATAGATACGCTAGTTGAAAAAGGTCTAGAGCCACTTAGCTATAGATTTTTCACTTATTCTTCTCATTATAGAAATAAATTAAACTTTACATGGGATGCTATAAAAGCAGCAGATGTATCACTTAAAAGACTTAGAGAAAATTATAAAATTCAAAAAAATGGTACAGAAGATGTAGAAGATTTTGTTATAGCAGAATATGAAAATAAATTTAGAGAAGCTTTAAATGATGATTTAAATATGCCAGAAGCTTTATCTGTAATGTGGAATGTAGCAAAAAATAAAATTAAATCTCAAAAATTTGCTAAATTATTAGAGAAAATGGATAAAGTAATGAAATTAGATATTTCAAAAGAAGAAGAAAAAGAAAATCTACCAGAAGAAATAGAAAATATATTAGCAGAAAGAAAATTAGCTAGAGAAAATAAAGATTTTGCAAAATCAGATGAACTTAGAGATCTTTTAAAAGAAAAAGGTTATGAAGTAAAAGATACAAAAGAAGGTCAAAAAATAAACAAAATATAAGAATGGAGAGTTACAATGCCTGTTTTAGATTTAAATAATGCAAACGAAGTAAAAAAATATAATGAATTTTTAAATTCTCATAAAGGAACTAGTATAATGCAAAGCCTTGAATGGGGAAAAGTAAAAAAAGGATGGAAAGTAGAAGCAGTATATTTAGAAGAAGAAGGAAAAATAACTGCAGCAATGACAGTACTTTTAAAAAAGCTACCAGTACTTAATAGTCACCTTATGTATGCAGCAAAAGGTCCAGTAGTAGATGGTTATGATATAGAAAAAGTAAATAAATTAATAAAAGAAGCAAAACCATTAATAAAAAAATATCATGTTTTTGCACTTAGAATGGATCCAGAATTAAAAAGAGATGAAACTTTAGAAAAATTATATAAAGATAATGGATTTAAAGTAAGAAATGAAGGTAAAGATAAAGTATCATTAATTCAACCAAGATATAATATGATACTTGATTTAGAAAATGATACAGAAGAATCTTTAATGAAAAGATTTAGTGAAAAAACAAGATATAATATTAGATTATCTGCAAGAAAAGGAGTAACTGTTAGATATAGTAATGATATAGAAGATTTAAAAAAATTCTATTCATTATATGAAATAACAGGTAAAAGAGATAACTTTTTATATAGAGGGTATGCTTATTTTGAACACATGCTTAAAACTTTAAATAAAGAAAATATAAGAATCTATATAGCAGAACATGAAGGAGAAGCACTTTCTGGAGCTATATGTGTTAATTATGGTGGTAAAGTATGGTACATGTATGGTGCATCTTCTAATGAAAAGAGAAATAAAATGCCTAACTATGCAATGCAATTTGCTATGATAAAATGGGCATTAGAAACTAACGCAAAATATTATGATTTTGGTGGAGTATTTGTTTTAAATAAAGAAGATGGATTATATAAATTTAAAGAAGGATTTTGTAGACAAGAAGGTGTTACAGAATTTGTAGGAGAATTTGATAAAGTATTTAACAAATTTATCTATTTCCTATTTGAAGAAATAGTTCCATTTATACAAAATTTAAAAAGAAAATTAAATTCAAAGAAAAAATAAAAGAAGCATATAGCTTCTTTTTTTGTTTTAATGAAAGTATTGTTTAAAAAAGTATTATATGTTAATATTAGTATATAGATAAAACGGAGGAAAATATATGAACAAAAGAAAAGGATTAAGTTTAATAG
>RCNI01001490.1_pt1 | contig 12515 bp, 8 predicted proteins | sample 2041151 | NCBI WGS metagenome assembly RCNI01 (sample SAMN09708214, study PRJNA481090) | feces metagenome | isolation source: feces | place: Antarctica: Albino Rookery | reverse complement strand
TTTGCTACTTTGTGTGCCACTACTGTTCCTACTCCACCGGCACCGATAATTAAAACTTTTGACATTTAAATTATTAAGTTATTATAGATGCAGGGTACAGAATTGAGGACCCTGCGGACTCAGTATACAGCGTACTTGAAACTAAGAAAATGATAAATGAGTTTGGCGGCAAGGAAATTCGGAGCCTTATTGTATTCATTCGGACAAAGTTCCACCACATCCAAACCAACCACCTCATGCTCCTTCAAAATCAATTGGAGAAGATCCATTACTTGACGGTAGTCCAATCCATCTGGTTCTGGAGTACCGGTAGAAGGCATATAGGCCGGATCCAGCACATCCAAGTCGATAGTGATATACACCCGCTTGTTCAACTGGTTCGAAACTTTCTGCATCCATTCTTCTTCTTTCTTGATTCTATAGGCATAAAAGATACGATCGGGATTGATGTTCTTCTTTTCCTCAATGGCAGAGCTGCGAATTCCCACCTGCGTAATGCTGTCGGTCAAATCTTTGGCACGAGCCATCACACAAGCATGATTATGCGTAGAGCCTTCATACTCATCACGCATATCTGAATGAGCGTCAAGCTGCAAAATAGAGACGTCACCATATTGTTTACAGATTGCACGAAAAGCACCGATACTTACCGAATGTTCACCGCCTATCAATACAGGGAACTTCTTGTCAGCAAGAATCTGCGCCATGCGCTTCTCTACCTCATCCGACATACGTTCAGGAGAAGTTTTCTCTTCAACTGGAGGTAAAGTGGATATACCTCTTTTATACACCTCATAATCAGTCTCAATGTCATAAAATTCCAAATTACAAGATGCGTCCAACAAAGCTTCAGGACCTTTGTCTGCCCCCTTTATCCACGTACTGGTTCCATCATAGGGTACGGGCAAAATGGCTATCTCTGCAGTCTTGTAATCTGTTTCCTCCGTTGAAAAATCTCCAAACTGTCTCATGTATCTTTAATTTTCTTAAATTCTTATTTTTTGAGGATGCAAAGGTACAAAAAAAAGAAAGAATTACACAAATGACAAAACATGTTTTAGATACATAAATTCTAAAAACAAATCCGAAGAGAATGCTCCGACTTATTTCATATCCTTTCTGTTCTTCACAAGCAAAAAGGGAACTGCAATTTATCCTGTTTGTATTGTTAAAAGAATCAAGTTGATTGAGAAATCTGTGAAGGAAAATAAAAAAAGTCCTAACTTTACCCACAAATGTGAATTTTAGTCAATATAGTTTGATTCAAAACCAATATAAAGAACAATGACAATGAAAAAAAGACAATTAGTTGCCGCTCTCATGTTCCTCGGAACAACAAGCGGACTGATGGCACAGAAAAAAGACTTCAGTTACAAATTTTACGGACAAGTACGTACCGACTTGTTCTACAATAGCCGTGCAAATGTAGAATCTGTGGACGGATTGTTTTATATGTTTCCTAAAGACATACAAAAAGACAAAAACGGGAAAGACCTTAATGGCCGCAGCAACAGCAGTTTTTATGCACTATACACCCGACTCGGACTGGACGTTAAAGGTCCCGACTTGTGGAATGGACGCATCAAGACTTCGGCAAAAGTAGAAGCTGACTTCCGTGGTTCAGGCTCTTCTTTCTCAACCGTTCGTCTGCGTCACGCTTTCGTAAACTTGGATTTCGGAACATCTGCCCTCTTATTGGGACAAACTTGGCATCCATTATACGGTACAGTAGCTCCAGAAATTCTGAACTTGAACATGGGAGCACCTTACCAACCGTTCAGCCGTGCTCCTCAAATCAGATACCAGTATACCGGAAAGAATTTTGTTGTTACGGCAGCAGCCTTATGGCAGTCACAGTATTTATCTGTAGGTCCTGACAGTGATGAATACTTCAATAAACCTTATGGAAGCAAAAAGAGCCAAAACTTCATCAAGAACAGCTGTATCCCTGAATTTTATCTCGGCATTGACTTCAAGAATCAGCATTGGATTGTAGGTGCCGGAGCACATATTTCATCACTGATGCCTCATTCACAAATCAAGGCTTACGATAGTGCAAATTTAGAGTCTCAATGTACACTCAAAGTTGACAGCAGAATAACGGGTCTGACCGGTGAATTCCACATGAAGTACAAATCAGACAAATGGCTGTTTGCTGCAAAAAGTGTACTGAGCAGCAACTTGACCCAAACCAGTACAGTAGGAGGTTATGGCATTAAGACATTCGACATCAAGAATGGCATCATCGAATACACCCCTATCCGAGTATCACACTCTTGGTTCAATTTAGTGTATGGAAAAAAATTACGTGCAGGTATCTTTGGTGGTTATCTGAAAAATCTAGGAACCAAAGATGAAACAGCTAAAATGAATCCAAATTTTGAAAATCTACCTCCTCTCTTCGGAACTGGAACCAGTGTAGACCAATTGATTACAGGTACAGCCGAACTTACCTATAATCTCCCCCATTGGAAGTTTGGATTGGAATATTCATGGGCTGGTGCTTTGTACGGAACCAATACCCAAAAGGCAAAAGTAGAAAATACCCATACAGCAAAAAACAATCGTGTCGTATTTACCACTTTATTCCAGTTCTAACAATAGAAATAATACGAACTTTTATATTTCCCAAAGGCTTCCGTTATCGGAAGCCTTTTTTATTTGTGAATATTTTGCCTGATAATCTCCTTGCTGAAAAAATAAACACTCATTCTCCTCTTCTGTCTTCTCATTAATTTCATCCACTCTTATACGTTGTAACAATAAAATTGTATATTTGTAGCGGCTAAGGTTTCCTGCCCTAAAGGTGCCAGGAATTAAAAGGGAATTCGGTGAAAATCCGAAACAATACCTGTTGCTGTAAATTCCACTTCTCCAATTGGAGGAAAATAGTCTGTTGCAAACTTTGCCACTGGAATATCTTCTGGGAAGGCGTAACAAATTGGAATGAGTCAGAAGACCTACCTTCAGCCAACATAATGATTATGGCCTACAGGATTATGGGCGTGAATCAAAACTTTATAATGTCACTATGCCAATTCGAGACTCTTTCAAAGTAAAGAAAGCTCTTTTTGTATAGAAATAAATGTTTTGAGCTGTATCCTGTAAGTGGATATGGCTTTTTTTATTAAAAAACACATAATATCTATGAAAAAGAAATATGTTTTACTGGCAGGCTTATTCTCAGTTCTTCTTATTTCGAGCTGTGACTATGACGATACAGAAGTGTGGAACTCTATTAAAGAAGTAGAAAACCGGTTGGACGACATCGAGCAATCCATAAGAAAAGCTAATTCGGATATTGAGTCCATCCAAAAATTGGTAAAAGCCTTACAAGAGAACGTAGCCGTGAAAGAAGTTGTGAAGACCAATGACGGCTATATCATTAAATTCACTGACGGCACAGATGCTGCCATCAGCAACGGAAAGAGTGCTCCGGTTATCTCTATCAAAAAGGATACCGACAACGAATATTATTGGACTTCAAATGAGGAATGGCTCCTTGTAGACGGTCAAAAAGTGAAAGCTTCAGGAACAGACGGTATTACACCAAAGGTACAGATCAACCCAGAAACCAAAGAATGGGAAATCTCTACCGATAACGGAAAAAGCTGGACTTCAACTGGAGTAGCAGCGGTAGGCGATTCGTTCTTTAAGGGAGTGGATACTTCCAACGAAGGATATGTTGTCATCACCTTGAACGATGGAAGCGAAATTCGCTTGAGTACAACTAACCAGTTCAATTTTCAACTGGTAGGCATGGACAATCCACATCTTTTCTTGGCTGGAACCAAACAGAGTTTTGACGTAAAATCATCGGCTTATCATTCCTATATGATTAACAAGCCAAACGGATGGACAGTTAGCTTGGATGAAACGGCTCAAAAGATAACTATCGGAGCTCCGGCTGCAGATATTGCAGGAGCAGAGACAGAGGGCACCATTGATTTCATGATGGTGACTGAAGACGCGAAGTGCTATGTATTCAAATATCCTGTAACAGTCAGCGACTATATTCTGAAAAAACTGACTTTTGAAGATGAAGATTACCGAAACGAGCCTTATACACTGAATTACTGCGGAAAGACCATCTCTACATGGAGCGATTTGATAGATTCCAAACAATACAACGGTGAGCTATTATATAACAACGATGGAGAATATTCTTGGCACGACAAGAACAACACCGAATTAGGACATTACTTTGCAGGTCCACTTTGGAATGGCGGTCATGCCGTTTCCAACTATGTAGACATGGACTTGTCTCACGGCGATTACAACCATCAGTTGGCTGTATACTATAAAGACCCAATAACTGGATTCGGAGGACATAACGGTTCTAAGAATTTCTGCGTCCATAATGGATACAGTATGTTTCCGGGATCTGAATTGCCAAGTATCATGTTCAACGATGGCACAAGCAGAGTTATCGACCACATGTGGGTAACTTCTACTACCTATGGTATGAATGCATACAAGAATGGATGCTATCCAGCCAGCCCGATCAAGCAAGGCGAATGGGTAAAAATCGTAGCAACTGGATTTAACGATGCCATGGAAGAAACAGGCAAAGCAGAATTCTTCCTTGCCAACGGACCAGACCAATTGGTTGACCAATGGACCAAATGGGATTTGTCTTCTCTCGGCAAAGTATTCATGGTCAACTTCACCATCGAAAGTACAGACGTTGGCGAATATGGTTTGAACCAGCCAGCCTATTTCGCTTACGATGACGTTGCCGTTCGTTTCTAAAACGATATAACCCATGGATGTACGGTCGCATGTTGGAAATATTCCTCACTTCGACCGTACATTTTTATGATTAGGAAGCTTGTTTCCTTGACATCCCCGAATGTTTCTAAAATAACTATATGAAAAGAGTTTTTTATTTATTAATCTGTTTGATGCTTGTTGCCACTTCGTGCAACAATGAAGAAGCGATTACCACCGTATTGCCTCCCGAAATTACCTTAGTAGCTTATGAAGGGCAATATACCGTAAAGAAAGGTGCCAAACTGACTATCTCCCCTGAATATGAATCGGCTGACAATGCCCATTTCAGTTGGATGCTCGATGGTAAAGAAATCGGTAGCGATCGTTACCTGATTTTTTCTTCTGAAGAAGTGGGTGAAAAGATCATTACTCTCATTGTAAGCAATGAAGCAGGCAGCGACAAGAAAGACATCAGAATAGAAGTAGTAGAACTGGAGATCCCGGTCATTTCACTTCCTGAAGCTGATAAAGGCTTCTTAATTGCATCGGGTACAGAATTGCAGTTCACTCCCAGTGTAAAGGCTACCAGCCTTGCTCAGACCTATACTTGGTGGGTGGACGGAACTGAAGTATCTTCTGATTTGAACTACACATTCCAAAGTGCTGTGAAGGGAAATCACACACTCAAGTTCGAAGCCAAGACAGACGATGGCAGTGCTTTTTTGGAATTCACTGTAAAAATAGTAGACCCTTCCGAAATCTCCTTTGAGTGGGAATTTGAAAAAGCAGTTTACAATTATGCTACCGGACGAAGCATTCGCATCCGCCCTGTCAGTGTCAGTAAAACAGAAGGCGTAACCTACCAGTGGAAAGTAGACGGAAAGGTAGTTCAAGAAAGCGAGAAGCCTGAATGGATTTGTTCTTTGAAAGAAGAAAAGAAATACCAACTGGAAGTGGTTGCAACCATAAAGGTAAACGACCAGCAATTCATCACTTCCAAAGATTTGGAAATCAATGTATGTGCTGCAGAAGGTACATACAAGAAAGCAAAGAATGCTGGTTCAAAGGCTGACTTTAATGAAGTATATGAATACTTGGCTGCTCCTGGCCAATTCATTAATGAGAACTATACAGCCACCACTATGGAAGCGGCCATCAAAGTGGCCAAAGAAAATATGGAAAAGAACTCCTATGTTTCTTTAGGTGGGTTCGGTGGTTCCATTGTAATCGGTTTCGACCATAGTATAGAGAACGGTGCATCGCACGATTTTGGTATCTATGGGAACCCCTTCGACAATTCTTCTGAACCAGGAATTGTTTGGGTCATGCAAGATGAAAACGGAGACGGATTACCAAACGACACTTGGTATGAGCTGAAAGGCAGTGAAACAGGCAAAGCAGAAACTATCCAAGACTATGCTGTAACCTACTACCGTCCAGAAGCTCCCGGTATGGATGTGCAGTGGAAAGACAATCAAGGGAAAAGCGGAAAAATCGAATACCTCCAATTCCACCAGCAGGAATTCTATTATCCGGCATGGGTAAAAGCCAACAGCTACACATTGCGCGGAACTTGTTTGAAGTCACGCAATCACATAGATAGCGATACAGGTTATTGGGTACAGCCCTCTTATGACTGGGGCTATGTTGACAATTACAGTCCTAACACTGATATGCTCGGCAAAAGTAGCAAGCTGAAAGCCAATGCCAATATCTTTGATATCGACAATGCCATCGACTATGCTGGCAAACCTGTGCGTTTGAGTTATATCGACTTCGTAAAAGTTCAGAACGCGGTCAATGCACAAAGCGGCTGGTTAGGAGAACTTTCTACAGAAGTGTTCGGTTTCTTTGATTATAGCATGATGAAATAATGAAAAGTCATTTTCTTTTAACCTTATTACTGACAATTTCTTTCTCTGGCTGTATGAAATGGGAATATGGCCTTGAGGAAGAAATTGAAGTAACGGGTAATGGATTGTTCATTACCAATGAAGGCAATTTCCAGTACGGTAATGCGAGCCTTTCTTATTATGACCCAAAGACCAAGAAGGTGGAAAATGAGGTGTTTTACCGTGCCAATGCCATGAAATTGGGAGATGTGGCTCAATCTATGACCATCCACAACGACCTTGGCTGGATTGTTGTGAACAATTCACACGTTATCTTCGCCATCGATACCCAAAACTTCAAGGAAAGAGGAAGAATTACGGGACTCACCTCCCCACGTTATATTCATTTTCTCTCGGATGAAAAGGCCTATGTCACTCAATTATGGGACAACCGCATCTTTATTGTCAACCCGAAGAAGTTTCAGATTACAGGATACATTGAATGCCCGAATATGAAGGCTTCTACAGGCTCTACAGAACAAATGGTACAATACGGAAAGTATGTTTTCGTCAATTGCTGGTCATATCAGAACAAGTTGTTGAAAATTGATACGGAAACCGACCAAGTAGTTGACGAGCTGATTGTTGGTATTCAGCCTACCTCTTTAGCTCTCGACTGCCACAACAAGTTGTGGACTCTCACCGACGGTGGATTTGAAGGTTCACCTTATGGATACGAGGAGCCTGCCTTGTGTCGAATTGACGCAGAAACCTTCCAAATAGAAAAGAAATTCAAGTTCAAGCTGAAAGACATGCCTTCAGAACTCCAATTGAACGGGAAGAAGGACAAGTTATACTGGCTCAACAATGATGTATGGGAGATGCCCGTCGTCTCGGAGGAACTGCCCTCACAACCTTTCCTACCCTACAATGGAACGATTTACTACGGTTTGACCATAAACCCTAAAAATGGCGATGTCTATGTAGCTGATGCCATCGACTACCAGCAGCCTGGAATGGTGTACCGCTATTCATCAGAGAAAGATTTCATAGACGAATTCTATGTAGGTATCATCCCCGGTGCGTTCTGCTGGAAATAAAAGGAAAAACGAAATGAAAAGATTAAACTATACACTGGGATTCCTGCTTGTACCCGCATTGTGTATGCCGCAGTCCATTCACTGGAAACGTTCGGGCTTTCAGATTCCCGAAGTGAAGGTGTACGGAAAACGCCCACTCAAAGAAGTGGGGACACAACAGACCAAGCTGGACTCTACACAGTTGAAGGAAAACGTAGCCCTCTCCATTGCCGACGTGCTGACTTTCAGTACACCGGTCTTTGTGAAAAACTATGGACGTGCCACTTTGGCAACTGTCGCCTTCCGAGGAACTTCTGCCTCGCATACCCAAGTGTTGTGGAATGGAATGCGCATCAATAACCCCATGATGGGTATGACCGATTTTTCTCTGATCCCATCGTATTTCATTGATGACGCTTCGTTGTTGCATGGAACTTCCTCTGTCAACGAAACCGGGGGTGGACTTGGTGGAGCAGTACGCCTGTCGACGGTACCGACCGACCATCAAGGATTCGGGATACAGTACATCCAAGGAATGGGCTCGTTCAAAACTTTCGATGAATTTCTGCGTCTCACCTATGGTGATGAGCACTGGCAGACTTCTACCCGCGTAGTCTACTCTTCTTCCCCCAATGATTTCAAATATGTGAACCGCGACAAAAAGGAGAATGTATACGATGAGAATATGAATATTATTGATCAATACTATCCTACCGAAAGAAACAAGAGCGGTGCATTCAAGGATCTCCACGTCTTGCAGGAAGTGTATTACAACACTCGAAAAGGAGACCGTTTCGGATTGAATGCGTGGTACATTCATTCCAACCGTGAACTGCCGATGCTGACCACCGATTATGGTTCGGACATGGACTTTGAAAATCGTCAGAAAGAAAATACTTTCCGTGGAATTCTTTCGTGGCAACATTTTTCAAACCGATGGAAGACAGATGTAAAGGCAGGCTATATTCATACCGACCTGCAATATAAATACAGCAGAGATTTGGGCAACGGAAACATTGCCAACATGTCGCATTCAAAAAGTTTGATTAATACCGTTTATGCTCAAACAGACGGCGAATTGTACTTTGGCGACCAGTGGCTACTCACCGCCAACCTGTCACTTCACCAGCATTTCGTAAAAAGCAAGGATAAGGACATCATCCTTCAAGATGGAAACAAAGGCGTAGTAGGCTACGATGCCAGCCGCACCGAGCTTTCTGGTTCCGTATCTGCCAAATGGAGACCAACCGACCGTTTCGGAGCTTCACTTGTCTTACGTGAAGATTTGTATTCTTCGTCAACCAGTCCGCTCATACCGGCTCTGTTTATCGATGGCGTACTCTGTCGCAAAGGTAACATCACCGCCAAAGCGTCCATTTCACGCAATCACCGTTATCCATCCTTGAACGACCTTTACTTTCTTCCAGGTGGGAACCCCAACCTGAAGAGTGAGAAGGGATGGACTTATGATGCCGGCGTAAGCTTTGCTGTAGGCAAAGAAAACCGATATGCTCTTTCAGGAGGTGTGTCTTGGTTCGATTCTCACATTACCGACTGGATTATCTGGCTACCTACTCCCAAAGGATTTTTTTCTCCTCGTAACTTGAAGACCGTACATGCCTATGGAGTGGAAGCCAAAGCCGATTTGAATCTGCTTTTGGGAAAAGACTGGAAACTCGGAGTGAATTCCACTTACTCTTGGACTCCTTCCATCAACGATGGGGCTCCCATGACTCCAGCCGACCAATCTGTGGGAAAACAATTGCCTTATATACCAGAACATTCAGCTACTCTAACAGGCAGCCTGGCATGGCGCAGTTGGTCATTCCTTTATAAGTGGTGCTATTACAGCGAACGCTTTACCATGTCGAGCAATGATGTCACTCTAACCGGAAAACTTCCCGAATATTTTATGAGTAACATCACCCTTGAAAAGAGACTTTCATTTTCTTGGTCTGACCTCTCCTTGAAAGGAACGGTAAACAACCTTTTTAACGAAGATTATCTGTCGGTTTTATCGCGACCGATGCCTGGCATTAACTTCGAAATATTCATCGGAATCACTCCCAAGTGGTAAGTCGGACCACTTGGGATTCGACCGACAATTAATTCGGGTCACGGGACATCCTCACTATTTAAAAGGAAAGAAACGTAAAAAAGCAAGAAGGATTCAACAGGAATCAGATGGATGAGGATAAATAAAATATAGTAATAGAAAAGGAGATTCAATCCGAAAAACAAAAGATTGAATCATTTTTATAATCAATTTAATAAGTATTAGTTTTATGATGAAAAAGAACATTTTTTTCGCACTGAGTGCGTTGATGCTGTTTAGTTGTTCAGATGATGAAAACTTCAGCCAACCTGGTATTCATGTAATTAAAGATGCGGCCGAAGCTCCAATCCAGCCAGAAGGTTTCTACGTATTGAACGAAGGTTGGTTTGGTCATGACGCTGGCAGCATGAGCTATTTCAAGAAAAACGGAGAAAATTATGACATTACCTACTGGGCATACGCCAAAGCCAATGCTAATGAGACATTAGGCGTAACGTCATGTTATGCTACTCCATGGGCAGGCGACTATTACATCGTGTCTAAAGACGACAAGCATTTAGTAGTAGCAGATGAAACTACCTTGAAGAAGGAATTTAGCTACACGAATAAAGAACGTGGCAAACAAGCCTACTCTTTCGTAGGAGTTGATGACCAAAAAGGTTATCTTGGCTTCGATAAAGGTCTTTATGTTTACAACATTGCAACGAAGACCGTAGAAAAGCCCGTAGAAGGTATTAATGAAGGAATAGGAATCATGGCCTATTCACAAGGCAAAGTTTTCATTTCCTCTCCGAAAAAGCTGTATGTAGTAAATCCTACGACCGACAACGTAGATTTGACAAAGGAAATGACTGGGAAAATCTACTCATTGACTCTCGATAATGAAGGCAACGTTATAGTAGCAACAGAAAAGCAACTTTTCAAGATCAATCCTGTAAGCATGGAACAAACGGAAATCGCTTATCCTGATGGAGCAAAGGTAGAAGACCCTTGGGGATTTGCTTGGAATCCGGGAAGCTTGTGTGCCAGCCTTACTAAGAACAATATCTACTGGACTTCAAAGAATTCAGTTTACAAGACAAATGTAAGCACCGGCCTTTCAGAGAAGATCTATACACTGGGAAAAAGTGCAACCGGAGAAAAGCTCAGTTTCTACGGTGCTGGTCTCCGCGTTGATCCAATGACAGATGAACTGATTCTCTTGGTAAAACATGATGGATGGGGTGAAAATGGAATGTACAACTATCTTTACAAACTGGATGCCGACGGCAAAGAAATCTGTCATTTCAAGGTGTTGAATGATGAAGGAACAGGATACTATTGGTTCCCTTCTATGCCAGTATTTGCAGATGCCAACAAGCCACAGATTCTTTTGAAGAAAGTTGAAATGAACCAGATTCCTGCAACAGAAATTGATTTGAAAGAAGTAGTCATCGACTACGACAACCTTTTCACTTCCATGATTTTCTCGTTAGAATCAGGAGATGACTCTATAGTAAAAGCTTCTATCCTCAACGGAAAACTTATACTAAAAGCTACAGAGACTAAAGGTACTACCGAATGTACTCTTAACGTAATCTCGAATGGAGTGAAAGTAAGCAAAGCCATTGAAATTGTAAATCAATAATTTCATTTATCCCCTTTACAAGAAGAGCCGGCCTGTTTGACAGGTCGGCTCTTCTTAATTATAGCTAAAAACGAATTTACTCAACGAAAATAGACTTGATAGGACGTGCAATCCATACCTGAGGTTGTTCGATACCGAAGATATAACCAATAGTTCCAGCAATATCATAGACCATAGTAGACTCAGGAATCGTAAATCCTTTCTTAATGCCCTTACCTGAAAATACTACAGCTGTCTGCATTTCCTTCATGGTCTTGCCCCCATGCTTTTTGTCTATACCACCATGATCAGCCGAAAGGACAAAAACCGTTTCTTCAAACATACCTGCCTCTTTTACTGCCTGAACAATCTCACCCAAAGCATCATCAACGTGTGACATCTGTTCGGTATATTCTTGAGAATACCATCCATATTTATGTCCTGCATTATCTGGCTGAGCAAAAACAACTGAACAGAATGCAGGTTTTTTAGTGGTAATATAATTCAATGTTGAGGCCAATGCTTCTTTTGTATTTTCTGCAGAAAGTTCAACATGCTGAATGTAATTGATAGATAAAGTATCTACTACATAACGCATACCACCCCATTCGTATATAAAACCCAATTCTGCCTTAGGATGCGCTTTACGAATAGTATAATAAAGGTCTGGGAACATGTTATTTTCTGTGACTACACGTGAAGGCAAATCTGGTGTTCGTGTATTCCAAGTGGTATATCCGTGTAGTTCTGGTCCAGCTCCCATAAACATGGAAGCCCAGTTTACCGCACTGGATGAAGGAAGCACAGAACGGTTTACAAAAGTAGAAGAACCATCTGCAACCAACTTGCGAAAGTTCGGCATTTCTGGTCCATGATTCAACCGGTCTGCACTTAAACCATCAAAGCCCACCAAAATAACATGTTTAGGAGGATTTTTCATGCTTTGCGATTCTTGACTAACTTGACTACATGAAAACATGCCGAAAGTCACCAGTAAACAGGCGACCATTAAAGAATATTTCTTCATAGTAAAAACAATTGATTAATTATATCTGCAAATATCGACAATTTTCCACTTCTTTCAATGAATAAGAAGTATTTTAATTCAAGCAAGACTCGGATAAGATACACTTGCTGCAATTATTCACTTTTCAATGATTTCGAAGGATTCTCGATAGCGGTTTTATACGTACAGAGTGTAACTACTGCCATTGTAATAACCAGTACCA
>RCNI01001489.1_pt1 | contig 12524 bp, 10 predicted proteins | sample 2041151 | NCBI WGS metagenome assembly RCNI01 (sample SAMN09708214, study PRJNA481090) | feces metagenome | isolation source: feces | place: Antarctica: Albino Rookery | reverse complement strand
CTCGTCATAGACCTCGCTGCGGCTTTTTCCCATCTCCTCGTACAGGATCAGATAATCAGGCAGTCTGGAGTCAAATGGCAGCCGGCAAAACCGGTTTGTGAATGCGTGAGCTGCGATTTCGCTGAGTCGGCAGGGGGTAAAACGGTGGGGAATCAGGCCGAACAGCTTGTGCCGAAGGGGCTTAATGCCGGCCCGCAGGGGAGTGCGGCCGCTGTATTCCAGCCAATGATAAAACTCATGGGCGAGAAACATCTGTTCAAATTGCCTTGCAGAATAGGGATAGGGCGTACTGTGCATGACAGCTTCTAACTGCTTAGCCGTTTCCGGAAAGAGGTCCACGCTTTTTACCCCGTCTCCGTATTGAATTTGAGCGTGTATGCCGATTGGGGATGGTTCTGTGAAGCGATGCAGGACAACGCCATCCTCTTTCATGAGCCGTTCCAGATCCTCTGCCCGATATGCGTCCGCCATTCGCTCACCGGCATCGATACCGGCGCGAATGAGCCGGAGTCGTTCCTCTTTTGGGATGCGGGGGAAGGAAGGATCTTCTTTCAGCTCCCAATAGGCAAAGGTTTCCGGGGAGATTTGCGGAAATTCAGCGTGTTCCATAGTCAGTTCTTAGCTGCGACCATAAGAATCGGCTCGTCCTCTTCAATGAACTCCAGTTCCAGCGCGGCAAGCGACATCAGGTTTTCTTTTTCCATAACGCCGCTCAGGTCGATCTGTTTGTGGCGCACATAGAGATAGCACTGGGGAAGCATTGCGCCGCCGTCGTTGTAGGTCGTCATGGAGTCGACAAAATCCGGCATCTGGGCAGCCAGTGCGCCCTTGGTGGTTGCCAGCACATCTGCTTTGTCTTTCTGCAAGCGGATGACGCCGTCCTCATCAATCATGCGGATGAGGGTGGTTTTCTTTTTCAGCAGACCGAAGAGGGCTGCCTTGGTCTGCGTTACGGCAAAGGCGTGCCATGCGCCCACATGGGCCAGCTCCTCGGCGGTGACATTGTCGCCGGCCACACTCTGGATGGCAACGGCTTTCAGCTGTTCGGAGGTCAGCTTTTCTGCCTTCAAATTTTTGGCCCGCAGTTCCGTGGAGCCGTTGGCAACCGCACGCAGAATGTTCTTCTGGCTGTCGATTTCCACGGCGACCTCAACGGTGTCCGGATTGGCTCCGGCACGAACCACCATTTCCGTCACATCGTTACGGATTCGGCGAATGTCATCCGGCGTGGGATTCACAATATTGCGCTCCAAACGCTCGGTGACCATAGCCATAGCCACGCCGATGGTGGAAATATAGGGGGCATTCTTGGCGATGCGGGTGTTCATACCCATCTTTTTGCCCAGATAGGGCGTGATGACAGAGGCGGAACCACCACCGCCCACCAGATAAATGAGGCTGCGGTTCAGATGATAGTCCTCAATGAGCTGACTTACCAAGCGGGACACCTTGTCACAGGCCAAATCCATTGCCTTGGTGCAGGTGTCTTCAATGGAAAGACCAAGCATGTCAGCCAAGGGCTGCCATGCAAGGCGGGCAGCCTCCACATTGCCGGATGCATAGTCGTCCTCCGGTACATAGCCGAGAATGTTGGCAGCACCGGCCAAAGTCAGAGCAAAGCGCTTGCCGTTCTTGCAGACCACCGACACATAGACCTCCGGATCATCGTGGCAGGGGGCAATCAGCTCCACACGAGGTTCTTCGATGTCCGAGGTTTCAGTGAATACCTCATAGGGAAGGCCGGCAATGTGAGCACTGCGGGGGCCGACATCGGACAGCGTGTTGTTTTTGACCATCAGCATACTGCCTCCGGCGATGCCCAGTGTGCGGACATCGAGGGAGGAGAGGTACAGGTTATTTCCGCCGACCTGTGCGTTTTTAATCATGACACGGCCGTCCTTGATGACGGAAATGTCGATGGAGGTGCCGCCGATTTCCAAGAAGATGCCGTCGGTCACCTTTTCATACATCAGTGCGCCTGCCACACCGGCAGCCAAGCCGGAGAGCATGGTGAGGATAGGACGCTTCCGCATCTCATCCACACTCATAACACCGCCGTCACAGCGCATAATCATCAAGGGCTTGTGAATGTTGGCCTTGCTGACACTGCTCTGGGTCAGGTTGGCAGTTTCCATCATTTTGGGGATCAGAGCGCCGTTGACGGATGCGGTGCGGGTGCGTGCCAGCAGGCCATAAAGCTGGGAAATCTCATAGCCGCCGGTTGCGGGCAGGGATTCCTTGTCGGCAAGCTGGATAATGCGCTTTTCGTTGGTGGGATCATCGACGGAATAGGCCTCAGAGGCGACGATGACCTGAGCGCCGGCCTGCTTCAGCTCACGAATGGCCGCAGTGATCTGCTCGTCAGAGGTGTGGGCAGAATCAATAAAGCGGTGCTCCGTGTGGAGAAAGCGCCCCGGAGCCAGCTCGATGTTGCCGATCTGGGTTTCGGTACGAGCACGCTTTCCCTCAATACCGGCGCCCATGCCGACAATGCCGACCTTAGCGACATCGCCTTCCAAAAGTGCGTTGGTAGCCTGTGTAGTGCCGTGTGCAATAAAAACAACATCCTCCGGAGAAATGTGATTTTCGCTCATCAGCTTGTTGATTGCAGTCACAATACCTTCAGCCACACCCAATTCAGAGTTGTGTGTCGTCGGGATTTTTGCTTTTGCAATTACTTCGTGGGTGGAGTCATCAATAACGACAGCATCGGTAAAAGTGCCGCCAACATCAATTCCGATACGCACTTTTGTGCTCATGGAGTACACTTCCTTTCAAAAAGTCCGCGCTCCGCGAATAGGGTCTCGCGAAGCGCGGATCAACGGGTTATTTAAAGTTTACCATTAAAAGATGCAGATTGCACCATAAATCAGACCGGCCAGGCACATCAGCATGGTGATGGGCAGGGTGGATTTCAGGACATCATTGACATCCACATGAGCGAAATCGGCGCAGATCACGTTCTGAGTGTTGGTGGGGTCAGAGGCACACTGCACGAAGGTGGTGCAGCGCAGTGCGGTACCGACCGCAAAAGGATTCATGCCGCCAGTGCTCAGCATAATGGTAGCGATGCCGCTGCCAAGACCAGCCATGTTCAGAGGGCCACGATACAGGGCCAAGGGGGACAGGATGGCGAAGAAGAGCACATAGGTCACAGGGGAGGAGGGCATCACAGCGGCGACCACAGGCTGGATGAGCTCGATGGTAGCGGTGGCAGTGACGCCGTTGAGCAGGATGCCGATGCCGATCATCAGACCGATGACGGCGGCGACGTCTTTCGTGCCCTCAATGACACAGGAGGAGAGCACCTGAATGGTCTGCTTGGGGGTGGTGATCAGAACAGTCACGAGAATGGAGATCATCAGGCTGGTGAGTGCATCGATCTTAAAGAAGAACACCAGAATAAAGGGCAGCAGGGGCATCAAAAGGGCAACGGGGTTGACCTTTGCGGCAGGCTTTTCCTGCGTAGGCATGGCCCAAGAGCTTCTCACAGGAGAGCGCTTGACCTTGACCAGAATGTACACGATCGTCAGAACCACGCCAATACCGGCCAGAACCAGACTCATATGCTGAACCTGCTCCAGAGAGAGCCCCAGAGTGTCAATGTACATCTGATACTGGGATACATTGATCATCAAGCCAACCGTCAGACCCAGCAGGACCAAGCTGGCTGCCACAACGGGGGCAATACCGGCGGAGAGCATCAGGGGGATTGCGATGGTGCAAACCATGATGACGGGGCCGGCGCCGCTCATGCCAACAAAGATCACGATGATGGCGGCGGTCAGAGCGAAGGCCATGGCCAGGGGCTTATCACCGGCCAACTCGGCAGCCTTGTGAATGATGGACTTGGCAATGCCTTGTTTTTCAATCACTTTTGCGAAGATTGCACCAAAAATCGTCACAATAATGGTGCTGGCTAAGCGGGCAGAGCCTGCTCCGATGACGAAACCACAGATGGTTTGGCCTCCTTCTTCCAAGGGAGTCATAAAGGGAACTCCGGCAACTGCTGCTACCAGAATACCGATCATGGGAAGGGCGAGGATTGCAGGAAGCTTCTTTGTCATCATCAGAGCGATGCTGCCGAAGAATATGACCGCAATCAGCACGATACGCAGGGTGTTCATACAAAATTCCTCTCTTTCATTGCTTGTTTTTAAGAGCGCTGATTTGTACGCTCTTGAGTACAAATTTATTTAGGCGAAGGTCACGAAAGGCCGCTGGGCAACTCGCTGCAAAATCTCCTCTGCCGGATCGTCAGGGGTCCAGAGAAGCTGAGCGTAGAGTGCCACCGGGAACCAGCAGGCATCCTCCAGCAGAGCATCTTCCACCAAGTCGTAAACCGCAGCAGAGCGGAGGTGCTGAATCACTTGGCGGCCGATGTCCAGATTCTTCATCCAAAAGCTCTGTACATCGTGCCACTGGGACTGGCGCTGTGCCAGAAGTGCCTGCTTCTTTTCCGTGCTTTCACGGCCGAGGATGTAGGGGCCTTTCTGATGTTCAAACCGGTTCCAGTCCAAACATACCTGCCCCTTTAGAACAACGCCACAGCCACAGCCGGGACGCAGCTGCAAGATTTTGTCGGTAAATTCCACGGTTTCTTCCCAATTTTCTACATCTCTGGAGAGATAGGAATAGGGGAAGGCGCCGCAGTCCTCCCATACGATGCGAACGGCAGGATTGACCTTGCTGATCATATCCAAACGGTTTCGCACGCTGGTGGCGTGCAGGCCAAACTGAATATCCAGCCCCGGCCAGTGCTCCTGCATGGCAGCGCTGATGGTGTTGACCCAATGTACCACGGAGTCAGCGATAGGTACACCGTCGATGTCCTGCAGTTCGGTTTCCGTGAAGGTCTGGAAGTAGATTCCGTCGCCGCCGGCGTTGGCGTAATTCTTGGCATAGTCCTCGATCACACGCTGCTTCCAACGCTCCAGCTCCTCGGGAGAATTGACGGACACGCCTTCATCCCAGCCCCAAGAGTAGCCGAAAATGACGCGGATGCCATAGCTGTGGAAGCAATCCACCACATCCCGCAGGTTGATCGGGGGGAAGTCGTTCCAAATAGTGATGGCATTGAGTCCCATAAGCGCCATATTCTGCGCAAATTTCTGATAATCGTAGATGCAATGCCCCCATGTCCAGATACCGCGTTCGGCAAAGGCAGGACTTTTCCTTGCCTTGTGCTCTGGCATTGGGCCGGAAAATAAGGCTCGAAAATAGGGGATGTGATCCTTGCGTCTGCGTGCCATAGGCAAATAGTCATTCAGAAAGTAGGAAACACCCCAAATGACCTGTGCCGGACTGCTGCCGGTGATGACAGCCACCTGACGATCTGCTGCATAGGGACTGGCTTTGACCTCGACCAAGTAGCCGTCCTCCGGAATCTCACTGGTGTCGATGCACTGAGCAATCAATGGATTGCTTTCGGGCAACCCGACCAAAAGCAGGTTGTATTGCTCTTTGTCCGGACAGATCCCATCTGTGCGAGCAACGAGAATATAGGGGGTGTGGCTGGAAACGCCAGCATATAACAGTTCTGCTGCACGCTGTTCCGGCCCCTTAAATTGACCGCAGACCAATTGCCAGCGATTATCGCCATAAGAACAATACTCCATAATAGCCTCCGATGCCGGTGAACCGGCGCTTGTTCATCTGATACTCTTATGGTACCATAAGGATATAGAAAAACCATCGCTTAACTCTCTATTTTTAACACTGTATTGACATGCTTGGGCTTGAGTAATCAAAAAGGGATGATTTGATGCTGGATAATAGTTTCCAAATGCATTATAGAAAGCTGCCAATTGCAACGTATGCCATCGTAACTCCGCCGGCAGAGGACACGACGCCGTTTATGAATGTACACTATCATCGAGAGCTTGAAGTGATCGTGATTGTCAGTGGTGCGGCAGAAGTTGTGATCGACCAAAATATCTATCGTGTCAGCAAGGGCGATATTGTGCTGATTCCTCCGTACTCCATCCACAGCGGCGATATTATGCCAGGGGAAGGGTTTGCCCATTTTTGCTTCTGCTTTGACATTTCACTGCTCAATGATGAGGCGTTTTCCAAGCAGGTTTGGAGTGGGGCGTTGGATGTGGAGCGGGTGATTCATCACTCTTGTTCCGATGCTGAATTGCTGAATCACATTGCCTACGAAATTTTCCAACAGTGTGAGAGGCATCCCACCGGATGGGAATTCATGGTGCGGGGAGAGCTGATGTGTCTGGTTGGTCGATTGGAATATCGGGGGTCTTTGGTCAGCCTCGTAAAACAGAATGAGCCCCATTCCTTTGGCGTGCGGATTATGGAGATCATCGAAGATAAGTATGATACGGATTTGACATCCCGCGATTTGGCTCAGGAGATTTCGTATAGTCACAGCTATTTCTGCCGCTTGTTTCATGAGAACTTTTCCTGCAATTTTCAGACCTACCTGCGGCAGTACCGACTGTGTAAGGCCCGTATTCTGCTGGCCCAGCGCTCGATTTCGGTGAGTGAAGCTGCGGCGAAGGTTGGGTTCCACAACCTCAGCTATTTTTCAAAATGCTTCAATGAGCTCTTTGGTTATACGCCGAAGGCATTTCAGATCATGAAAATCAATGACGGCCACAGCGAAACCAGCAGTTCTGGCCCATTGCCGCCCTCTCGCCCTCAGAAGTTGATGTCTATTGTGGAGCAGCAAAAGCTGATGTGGCGGTAAAAGCCGTTTTTTGTAAAGAACGAACCAAAAGGTTTGCTTTATAATACAGGATTTGGAACAGAAAAGGAATCGAAAAAAGCCATCGATCATGTGATCGATGGCTTTTTCTATGGGAATATTCCGGCAATCTCTCAAGGACGAATGCCACAAGTACCGTACTTTATGTGTTTGCGATGCTGAAAACAAGACATGGGATGACCACCATGTATGAATGTTTACAAGCACTCTATCAGAAGTTCTTCCGAGGACCGGATCACAAAGATTTCTGCTGCCTGATTTTTTGTCTGTCCCAAACCGCCGGATTTTGTTAGGGATTGGTTTTAGAAAAAGTTATCAGAAATGCAGAAAAACCGCCTAAATAGGCGGTTTTTCTAAGAAAGCTGGTCCGAGTGACAGGATTCGAACCTGCGGCATCCTGCTCCCAAAGCAGGCGCGCTACCAACTGCGCTACACCCGGATATTTGGCTTGTTTTCGTGGCTCTGAACAGAACTACCATGGTATTATACATGAATGAGATGCGATTTTCAAGTCAAACTTGCGATTGTGGATAGAGTATGGTATCATAAGGTACAAAATTGTGACAGGGAGGAAACCCTGATGAGAATGCGTAAAAAGAAAAATCTGGAACCCCGCATGGAGGCCTGTGCCCGGTGGCAGGAGAAGCAGCCCACGGAATGGAAGGGCCGCTGGAAGGAAAAGCTGCCGGGAGCGAAAGAGGTGCGGCTGGAGATCGGCTGCGGCAAGGGCCGTTTCACGGTGGAGACTGCCCGTCGGGAGCCGGAAGTGCTGTTCCTTGCGGTGGAGCGCATCCCGGACGCCTTGGTGACCGCCATGGAGCGGGCCAAGGACCTCGAGCTGCACAATGTGGTGTTCATCTGTGACGACGCCGCACTGCTCAGCGATTGGTTTGCACCGGGAGAGATTGACCGGATGTACATTAACTTCTGCGATCCCTGGCCCAGCAAGAAGCACGCCAAGCGCAGACTGACCCACGAGGGCTTCCTGAAGTCCTACCGGGATATTTTGGCGGACGGGGGAGAGATCCACTTCAAGACGGACAACAAGCCCCTCTTTGAGTTCTCTCTGACTCAGTTCCCCAGAGCCGGCTACCAGCTGAGCGAGGTGACCTACGACCTTCACGCAGATGATCCGGATGTGGTGATGACCGACTTTGAGGCGGTGTTCCACGAGCAGGGCGTCAAAATCAACCGCTGTGTGGGCACGCTGACCGCACTTCCGGAGGAAGTGGGGGAGGAGCCCAAGCTGAGCCTTCTGGACTACTGGAACGAAGGGGATCCGATTCCCAGAGGTCTGGACAAGTTTGTCCGGGAGCGAGAAATCATGCAGGCGGCAGAAGAGCGCAAGCGTCAGCAGAAAACCAAATAAATGCGACAAAAAACCGCTGATTCATTGAATCAGCGGTTTTGTTCATTCTTATGTTAGAAGAATTAGGCCAGCTTGCTCTTAGCCAGCTCGGTCAGCTGGGTGAAAGCAGCCTTGTCGTTGACGGCCAGCTCAGCCAGCATCTTGCGGTCGATCTGGACCTCAGCCAGCTTCAGACCATGCATGAAGGTGGAGTAGTTCATGCCGTTCATCTTGCAAGCGGCGCTGATACGGGTGATCCACAGCTGACGGAAGTCACGCTTCTTCATGCGGCGGCCAGCGTAAGCATAGGCACCGGACTTCATGACAGCCTGCTTGGCCATCTTGAAGTGCTTGGACTTGTTGCCCCAGTAGCCCTTGGCCAGCTTCAGAACTTTATTTCTTCTCTTGCGCGTCATCATTGCGCGTTTAACTCTTGCCATTTCAAATGCCTCCTATCGTAAGGGTGAAGTATCTTATTTGTAAGGGATCATCTTGCGGATGGTGGCCTCGTTGGTCACATCAGCATAGGCACCCATTCGGAGGCCTCTCTTGCGCTTGGTGGTCTTCTTGGTCAGGATATGGCTGGTGTAAGCGTGAGCGCGCTTCACATGACCGTTCTTGGTGACCTTAAATCTTTTCTTAGCACCGCTATGGGTCTTAGTTTTCAGCTTGGGCATAGTAGGTTCTCCTTTCGTCCGGTTCTGGGAACCGGTCTGACTTACGGATTTTCTTCGGCAGCTTTTGCTGCGGCTTCAGCAGCTTCCCGCTCTTTAGCGGCCTTCTGCAGTTCCTTGGCGGTCTTGGGGGCCAGGAACATAGACATATGGCGGCCCTCCAGCTTGGGGGTCTTATCCATGTTGGCGATATCAGCGCACTGCTCGGCAAAATCCTTCAGCAGGTCGAGACCGATCTCAGTATGAGCCATCTCACGACCGCGGAAGCGGACAGTGACCTTCACACGGTTGCCGCTGCTCAGGAACTTCTGAGCGGAGCGGAGCTTGGTATTGAAGTCGCCCACGTCAATGCCGGGGGACATACGAACCTCTTTGATTTCCACCACATGCTGGTTCTTTTTGGCTTCCTTCTCGCGCTTGGCCTGCTCAAAACGGAACTTGCCGTAATCCATGATCTTGCACACGGGAGGCACGGCCTTGGGAGAAATTTTGACCAGATCCAGACCGGCTTCTGCAGCCAGCTGGTTGGCCTGATCAGCGGACATGATGCCCAGCTGTTCGCCTTCGGCACCAATCAGGCGGATCTCTTTATCGCGGATTTCCTCATTGATCTGATGATCTTGCGTCTTCGTGCTAATACCGATACACCTCCATAAAAGATAAACAAAAAGCGGATACCGAAACGGCATCCGCACAACACGAATCCTCCACGCCGAAATCGATGTGGAAGAGGGAACTCGTCATTGTTAACCCTTTTGCTCTCATTTGGCTGAGGGTGAGGATGGGATACCATTCCTGCTTTCTTTTGCCTTGCTATTATAGCAGAGGGGAAAGCGCCTGTCAAGGGTAAAAATACTTTTTTGACAGAAAAAACGGGGACACCGGGGGGTGTCCCCGTAAAAAACTTGCGATTACAGCTCCAGAGAGAGGACCTCGGGCAGATCCTTGAAGTAGATGTCATTGGAGCTGGTTCCGTTTGCAAAGATGACGGAGCACATGGTCTTGCGGCCCAGAGGGAAGGGAACGAAGTGCCAGACCTTGGCGTGGATGGAAACGCCGCAGCCCTGAGGAACCAGGAAGGCGGCTACATTGTCCTCGGACAGCTCGCCGGCCTTGGCCACGGTGACAATGACAGGACCGTCCATGGGGATCAGGTTCTCGTCGGTGTGGTCATGTGCCTCGAAGTTCTGCACCGTGAAGGGACGGGGGAAAATCGGCATCAGGTTGATGGAGGTGGGAGCATCCACCACGGTAACCTGAGGATACCAGAAGTGAGATGCGGGATTGCCGCCGGCGGGCTCGATGCCGTCGATGGTCAGAACTTTGCCGTAGGGGGCGAAGGCCTCCTGAGTCAGGGGTTGAACTTTGATGGATTTCATCGTCTTTTCTTCCTTTCTCGTACCTGCCGGGCAGGCACTTAAATTCATGCCTGAGTCCATTGTAGAAGGTTCTGGGGTGTCCGTCAAGGTGAAAAAATCGGGACCACCGTGCTGTGGTCCCGATTTGGTAAAAGATGAAATTAGAGAGACTTCACCACATCCATGGTGTCCATGGCGATCATCAGTTCCTCGTTGGTGGGGATGACCATAGCCAGCACCTTGGAGTCGTCGGTGGAGATGATGCACTCCTTGCCGCGGACATTGTTCTTCTCGGGGTCAACCTTGACACCCAGGAATTCCAGACCCTTCAGGCAGTTAGCACGGGTGGAGGGGCCGTTCTCGCCGACACCGGCAGTAAAGACGATGACATCCACGCCGCCCATAGCAGCAGCATAGGAGCCGATCAGCTTGCGCACATCGTACTCAAAGACTTCCAGAGCCAGAGCGCAGCGCTCGTTGCCAGCCTTGGCGCCGGCTTCCAGATCACGGAAGTCGGAGGAGACACCGGACAGACCCAGCATGCCGGACTTCTTGTTCAGCATGTTGACGGCTTCCTCGATGCCCATGTTGTACTTCTTCATGATGAACTCCAGAACGCCGCAGTCCATATCGCCGGAGCGAGTGCCCATGGGCAGACCAGCCAGAGGAGTCAGGCCCATGGAGGTGTCGACGCTCTTGCCGCAGTCGACAGCAGCCAGAGAGGAGCCGTTGCCCAGATGGCAGGACACGATCTTCAGGTCGTTGCGGCCCAGGATCTCAGCGCAGCGCTTGGTGACATAGCGGTGAGAGGTGCCGTGAGCGCCGTAACGGCGGAGGCTGTCGTTCTGATAGTACTCATAGGGGATAGCATACATATAAGCCTTGGGGGGCATGGTCTGATGGAAGGCAGTATCGAAGATGCCGACCTGAGGAACCTTGTCACCCAGCACAGCGGCGCAGGCCTTGATGCCGATGATGTTGGCGGGGTTGTGGAGGGGGGCCAGAGGGATGCACTCCTCGACGGTGTTCAGCACCTCGTCCGTCAGCAGGACAGGAGCAGAGAACTTCTCGCCGCCATGGAGGACACGGTGACCGACAGCGTCGATCTCATCCATGGAAGCAATGACGCCGTTGACGGGGTCGATCAGGGCATTCAGAGTAGCCTGAATGGCCTCGGAATGAGTGGGCATAGGAATGTCAATTGCCTTGACGCCCTCTTTGCCTTCAACCATGGGCTTGTAAGTGAACTTGCCGTCCAGGCCGATACGCTCGCACAGACCCTTTGCCAGCAGGTCGCCGGTCTCGGGGTTGAGCAGCTGATACTTCAGAGAGGAACTGCCTGCATTGATAACCAGTACATTCATTGGAATCCAAATCTCCTTTTATATATTCTGATTTTGCTTGCGCAAAACCGTTTGGACAGGTAAAATGAAACGAACAAGACGATCCAATCTATTCTACCATATTTTTCAGAAATAACAATTGTTTTTCTTAGGTTTTTCTTATTTTTTCCTACGGAGGTGGGCAAATGAAGGTTCTTGGCGTGGTTGCAGAGTACGATCCCTTCCATTTGGGGCATCAACGGATGCTGGCAGAGGCCAAACAGGCGGCAGGAGACGGCTCTGCCGTGGTGGTAGCTATGTCGGGCAGCTTCACCCAGCGGGGCGGAGCGGCGATCTGTCCTCCGGCGGCCCGGGCGGAGATGGCACTTCGGGGCGGAGCGGATTTGGTGCTGGAGCTCCCGGTGCAGTTCGCCACCGCTGCGGCGGAGACCTTTGCTCGGGGCGGAGTCGGTGTGTTGGCAGCCACAGGCGTGGTGGACACCCTTTGCTTCGGAAGTGAGAGCGGTGATCTTGCCCGGCTGCAGCGGATGGCGGAGGTCATCGACACTCCGGACTTCCGTGCGGCGCTGCGCCATGCCCTTTCCGAGGGATTACCCTTTGCTTCCGCTCGTCAGCGAGCGCTGGAACAGGTGCTGAAGGACGAGATGGAGCTGACTCCGGGCGCCAATGACCTGCTGGGGACGGAATACCTCCGCTGTCTGCCGGAGGGGATGGAGGCGCTGCCCATTCCCCGACGGGACGACGGACATGGGGGCGCCCAGTCTGCCACCCGGGTGCGCCAGCTGCTCCGGCAGGGCGACTGGGAGGGAGCGGCCCAGCTGTTACCCCAGTCCTCCGTAGAGCTGCTGCGCCGGGAACGGGAGCAGGGTCGCTGCCCCGGTGACCTCACTTGGGCGGAGCGGGCCATCTTCTACCGCCTGCGACAGATGTCGGCAGAGGAAATTGCCGCCATTCCCGATTGCAAAGAGGGACTGGAAAACCGCATCTTGCAGGCGGTCGCTCAGTGCAGCAGCCTGACGGAGTTTTATGATGCCGTCAAGAGCAAACGCTATGCCCATGCCCGCATCCGGCGCATCG